>OBVK01000046.1_pt1 | contig 49846 bp, 40 predicted proteins | sample 1501201 | NCBI WGS metagenome assembly OBVK01 (sample SAMEA2580011, study PRJEB22360) | human gut metagenome | biome: human gut; feature: human-associated habitat; material: faeces | place: Denmark | collected 2008/2010 | reverse complement strand
TTAACTGAAGCCCCCCGGTGGGTGTTATTAGGGACCCGTGGCTACCCCTGCCGCCAGAACTGACCGATGCTCCGGCACCTGAGTGGGGCATGACAAAGTTGCCTGCCGTGCAACAAATTCAACTGGCTGAAGAGTCGGACCTGGCGCTGACCAGAGCCACCTATCAGCGTAAGATACGCAGGAACTTGCTGCGCCCCGAGACTGATCCGGCACTGAGGCGCCTGTTACCCGAAGAGCCATGGCTGACTCACTATCAGGGATTCGGTCAACAGGCCGCCATCCGGACGCTGCTAACGTCTGATAATAACTGTACATTGCTGGTTAATCTGCCCACCAGTTGCGGTAAAAGTCTGCTCACCCAACTCCAGGCGCTCAGCGCACCGACAAACACCCTCACGCTGGTGATCGTCCCCACTGTCGCCCTCGCGATTGAGCAGGCTGACGATATGCAAAAACTGCTTCGCGGTGCTGACCAAGATCATGGTGGAAGTTATGTTTGGATCGGAGGCCAAGATCAGCCCTCGCGTCAGGCAATTAAGGAAAGAATCAAAGCGGGAACACAGCGTGTTCTCTTCTGTTCCCCAGAATCCGTTCGCTCTTCTTTGGTTCCGGTGCTGTTTGAGCTTTCCAGACTGAATATGATTGGCGCGATTGTCATAGACGAAGCGCATTTGATCGATCAATGGGGCGCAGAGTTCCGCCCTGACTTTCAGCTAATTGCCCCTATGATTCGCTCACTGAAAGCCATGGGCAAATGCCGTTTTCGTACGCTGCTGCTTTCGGCGACTTACAGCAAAAGTACCCGCGACATTCTGGTCGAGCAGTTCCATGATGAAAACAGTGAACTGATTGAAGTATCAGCTAATTTCCTACGCCCAGAGCCGGAATATTTTGTGCATCATGAGGCAAATGAAAACGCGCATCGTCAGCGGGTCGAACAACTTCTGATGACCTTACCCCGCCCGCTGATTTTGTATTGCACTACCCGCACAGATGCGGAAATGTGGTCTGCCCGTCTGAACGAACTGGGCTACTGGCGAATCGGCATATTCCACGGTCAAATTGACACAAACAATCGCAAGAAATTGATTTCAAAATGGAAAAATGACCAACTCGATATCATGGTCGCTACCTCTGCCTTTGGGGTAGGGATGAATAAAAAGGAAATCCGCAGCATCATTCATGCTGCTATTCCGGAAAATATCGACCGCTATTACCAGGACTGTGGACGTGCTGGGCGTGACGGCAGATCCTGCCAGGTGCATCTGGTATGGCATAAGGCGCAAATGAAAACGGCAAAATCGCTGGCCGTTGAGACGCTGATTGGCGTAGAAAAAGGTTTTGCCCGCTGGAAAGCAATGTTTGACGATCGTAAGAAAAGCCCGATCGCTGACTACATGATTTCACTGAACACCAAGCCCGTTCATATCGATCACCAAGGCGATAAAAACGAAGCTTGGAATCGTCGGACGTTGCTGTTAATGCAAAGAGCCGGACTCATCAAACTGGTCTTTGCTGAACCGAAAATTCCTGACGACCTGCGAGATAATCTGGATGACAACAACACGCAACTGATTGAATGGTTCGAAAGCTACTATAACCACGTACATATCCGTCACTGTGACGATGCGCATTATTCAGAAGCGCACTGGAACACCTATGTGGAGAAGATCCGCCAGTCCGAGTTGAATAACCGCCGGGCAGCCTTTACGGTAATGGAAACGTGGTTGGAGGATCCTGGCAAACCACTGTGTAAAATTCTGCAGAAATTCTATGAATATCAGAGCCATCCTCCCGAGTTAACCTGTGGTGGTTGTCCGGGATGTCGCCAGAAAGGGAAAAGGGCGTTTTCGCCCACCGTGGGCACAGATGTACAAATTTTACGTTCCGAGCCGAAGAAAAAAGCACTCTTCGTAGGTGCGGAAAAGAAAGTTTATTACAACGAAAATATGAAGTTACATTCGTTGTTGATGGAACTTCGTGTGACGTTGCGATCACTGATCACCTCTGGCGAATACGTGTTTATTCGTGCAGACAGAGCAGTGTTCCTGCAACTAGAGAACAACCTAGATTCGCTTTCGCATTTCTGGAGCGCACAGAAAATGACAGCACCTGCATCGGATGGACCAGAGATCGTGATCATCCCTAACACGGCTAATGCGTTCCCAGATCTACCCATGACGCGCTTTGAGCGAATTATTATTGCACCTGAGCATCTCGCCGATCCTCAGTTCCCACATCGAACATGGTGCGCAAGTGCCGCTAATGCGCTGTCGCTGGACTCTTTTATCAGGCAACTACAACATGTCAATAATTAACAACGCAAACCCAGGAAGCGGACTGATACTGCTTCCTTTGATTGAACGCGTTCTGCAAAGCGCACAGGAACCGTTGTCTCAGGACACACTGCTCGCCCGCTATCGTCCTGATAACCTGCCCGCTAACGATAACGCGTGGAGAAAATTAAAAGAGAACCTGAGCTTTTGGTGCAATCTGGGACTCTGGCCGATGCTCGACGGAAAGATGTTACCGCTTGAAGCAGGTGTGCGTCCACTGGCGCATCGGTTGCTTATCTGTACGATTGATGCTTGTCGTGAAAAAGGCGTTGCCAGTGGGAATGATTGCGAACCGTTGTGGCGGGTACTGAGTTGCTTGTTGAGCCTTCAGCAACACTCGGTCGGGGGCCGGGAACCTCTTTCCCCTACGATCATCACCAACAAAGTGCATAAATGGTTACCTGGCGAAACCATCAATAGCAACACCGAAAAACTAGTGAGAGAATTTGGTCGTTTTCTCGGTTTTCTCGAGTTAATGCCGGACGGAAATTATGTCACCGACCCTACCCGGGCCATCCAATATTTTCTGCCGGAGATCTTTGACGATACGCATACCCTTCCCGCCAAAATCTTTATGGCAAACATGGCGGAGGTCATGCCGATGATGGACGGGGGCCAGTACAGAAACTCCGTTCATGACGTGATGCAGCAGGAAAAAGACTGGATCGCACCGGAAGGTGACAATATCTGCACCAGCACATCTGTTGCGCTGCAACGACTTGAAATCAGTAGACGCATTATCCTCTCCATCCACAGTGATGATAAAGACGCCTTATCACTTCACTTACCTGGCGGTAAAATTCGCCGGGTTAGCCAAATCACGCTAAGAGAGGATGCAGAATGAGCATAATGGAATATTGGCCATCCAGGAAAAATATCGTCCAATGCATTCGCAATGAAGCAGAAGAATTAGAGGATCATGTGCTTCTGGCCGTACATGAACCGATGCTACTGACCCGACGCGACGTCAATGAAAATCATACAATATTGCGTGATGAAGACCTGTTCCAGCAGTTACTTCATACGGAGCGCGCGATCCCACTGATTGGTCGCTCGGGGATGGGGAAATCACATCTGGTGCGCTGGTTAGACTGCCGATTCAACATGTACCTAGCGGAAAACAACAAGAATGAGCAATGGGAAATTGTCCGGATACCCAAAAACGCCAGTCTACGGCAGGTGCTTTTACGCATCCTAAAAAATTTGACGGGGGAATTTTTCGACAACGCACGCATGCGCGTTAATGAAGTGACAGAACAGTACCCAGCGAAAGATCTGGCAGACCTACTGTTGACCATGATGGCCCATCAGTTGCAGGACATGCAAAAAGCGGTCAAGGAAGAAGGTCAAACATTGCTGGCGCAAGGTAAAGACATTCCTGCAGACCGACTCGCCTATATGGAAGCTATCATTGAAGAGGTCGAAAACGGTATCTGTGATCTGATCACCGACCCTAACTTCAAACAGAATCTTCTGAATCCAGGCCACTGTATTTTCAAACTTGCCAGTCGGATGAGTAGTGGTCTGAAAGAAGGAGAAGAAGATCATGATAAATATGAACTTCTTCCGGAAGATCTCTATTTTATCTTTGAACCTGACGATCTGTCCGCGCGTGCACGCCGCTATCTGAACCATTCTCAACTGCATGAGTCAGACCAAGTGGAGGCGCGTGCCCGAGCAGCGCGCGTGCTCAATGAAGCCATGCATACCTCGCTGAAATCACTTTTCAAGCGCCTGTTCACCTTCAATGGAGGATCTTTTCAGGAGCTTTTTCAGGACATCCGCAAGGAGTTTCTACGACTTAATCGTCGTCTGGTGATTCTGGTAGAAGATATGGCGGCGATTTCCGCTATTGAAGATGTTCTGATCGACAGTCTGATCGAAGAAGCGGCACCTGGCGGCGTGCAAGTTCTCTGTCCTGTCCACTCAGTGATTGCAGTCACCGACAATTATCCTGGCTATAAACGCCGCCAGGAAACGTTAATCACACGTGCTGGCTACGAGTGGGTCATTGAGAACGTCGATAAAGACAATAACGAAGATCGTATTGTCTCGTTCTGTGGTCGCTATCTGAACGCCGCACGCTTTGGATCAAAGGAGTTAAAAAAACGTCCTGAGCAAGGTAAGTCTCTGTGGCCACCTGTATGGCACAGTGATGAGATCCCTGATGCACTAGAGGATTTTGGTTATTCTGCCAATCAGAAATTCCCGCTATTCCCGTATAACCGTAGTGCCATTCTGGCATTGGCGGATAAGCATTGCCGCGACAGCAGCGGCGAGTTGATTTTTAACCCGCGCACAATCATTAACCGCATCCTGTTAGATATTCTGCGCGATTGCCGAATAGAAGCGGAAAAAACACAGTTCCCGCCAGCAAATTTCGCTGGAATTCATGCCGTTCCCGAGATCGAAGACAAGATTTCACAACTGGTTGTCAGTCGGGTTGGCAGTTCGGTGACACTTGCCGCCATCTGGGGATATGGCATTGATTCTTTTGATGAACTACGCGTAAAACTGCCAAGTAGCGTTGCGAGTACCTTTGGCCTCGATGAGCTAGCCGCACAACTGAATGGCAAAGGTCCCACGATGAAATCGGTGGAACCAGTAACAAAGAACGCACACGAAACGACTGGCAAGACAGGCAGTACGCCGGCGGGTAAAAAGATTGACAATCCGGAGTTCGAACCGAAAGAAGAGGCAAAATACACTGCCAAATCCGAACTACCCTTTATCAGGGCTGTCCGTGCATGGGTGAATGATAATGTCATTCTGCCGCAGGAGGTTGCCCGTGATTTGCGTACGGCACTGAACGCTTGTTATGAAATTCATGCACAGCCAGAGTTGTTTGGTATGTCTTCTCGACCACCGCTGAAAGAAGGTCGTTTTACGTTGATTTTTCTGCCAAAAGCGGCATCTAACCCCTCAAGTATTATTACGAACTTTTACTCTGAGCAGGACCTGACCGATCCTTCCCGACGGGTAGATGTGTATAACGCCGCGGTAGCCCTGTTACGTATCCAGCATTACGCCGATTTAAAGCAAGGTTTTAATTATCCAGAGGCGCAGGAAGACTATACTCGCTATCAAAACTTCATCCAGTGGTGGGTACCGCAGGCTACGGAAAGTGCCATTAATCACTTCCGGGCGCGTAACTTACGGGATGCGCTGAAAAAGCATCTGCAAAAAGCTCTGCTGCTTGGCCTGGTGACCGGTAAAGAAGAACCGGCGGAAATCGTCAATACCCTCTGCCTCACCCAGAAAGGCGTCGGAAGAACTGAAGGTAAAAGTACCGGTCGAACGCTGACGACCGCTCCTTCCGAGATCTGTTTCAGAGGGATTGAGGCAACACTGCATCCGCACGCCAGTGCCAGAGTCGCCGAAGCTAGGGCGCAGGCGCTCGTAGGATGGGATGATGCCAGAAAAGCGTGGCTTGAACAGGTTGCCATCACGGAGCAAGGCTCAGGCTTGGGCAGCAGTCGTGCGCTGGATGCCGATGTAATATATTCTGCGCTGAAAACAGTGTTAAAACAGCCGCTTGGCGCAGAAATTGAACGTGCGGCGCTCTCCGTCAAACAGGAACTTGCCAGCACGTTAAAAAATGTTCAGCTCTTTGCCAACATCAAAGATAGTGACGATTTCCTCAGACAACTGAACGACTGGCAGACGTTTATTGAGACTGTGCGGGCCGAGCACTACCCCACTGGCAGCGCTCAGTACAAGCCATCTTCGTGGCTGCTGGGGGAAATTGAAGCTCTCAGAACCAACTCCGAGGAGAGTCTGGCGACATTAAATGCGTTACTTTCCATTGAAAAACAGAAAGATAGTGCGAAATTGTGGCTGGAGATCTGTCAACTTGATGGTGACTACGTTTCAAGAATCAGCAGCATACTTGCGCAATGGCAACTGGTACAACCCAAGATCGCGTTCACACTCCAGCAGATGAATGCCAAAGGGGATATCCAGCAACTGACTCTTGCTCTGAATAAAGTGAATGACCGTCTAAAAACACTTGCGAGCGATATCATCGCCTCTGGAGTTGATCAATGACCACCTTACGCCAACAACTGGCCGAGATGCAAAAAGAACTCGATCTTAGCTTTCAGGCTGGTAAGGCCTCACAAATCATCGATAAATGTAATCTGGTGTGCAGCAAAACTAACACCATTGCAGATAAGTTTGTATTGCTTAAACAGCAATATTCAGCCCAGCAACAACTCCCGCGGGGCATTGCGGTTACCTGGAATGACGAGCAGCGTAGCGAACTGATCGCTGCCGCGAACAGCGTCAAAAGTCTCATGTTGCAGTGGAGACGCTGGCTGAAAAAACAGTCGGTAGACAATTCTGGCGAGGAGGAGAACCTTGCAGATCAGGAAGAGTCACCACAGGAATCTCTGGGTGAGACTCTGACCGCCTCAGAGGAACCTACTGCCTACGACATCATCCAGAATGATTCCTTGACCCATTGCGTCAACCAACTCGGCGCCCTGCACAAGGACCTAAGCAAAGAACTAAAAGATGCTTGGAATACATGGCTGGAAGAGTTACATCATCAAGTTCACGTCGATGACAAAACTCTGAATTTTCAGAAAAATACGAATAAATTTGATGATATCGCCTCCGACTACGAGCGTCGACGTCTGGATTTCGAAAACTTAACGCAGAGCCAGCCAGTCAGCGATGAAAAGATTCACCAAATTAAAGCGCTAGCCGAGAAACTGTATTCCCTGCGCGGCATGATGAAAACGGACTGGCCTGACGTGGTTCAGGCATTTTTCAATCGCATTAATGGCCCGCAGAACTTGCGCCCGACGTTAAGCGCCCTTACGCCTGAGGTGCTTGAGTGGTTAACGGTTGAAGAGATGCTGGATGAGTTCGTGATCACAAGGAAATAATTTATGTCTACGGCTGATTTGTCCCTCCTGCACCAAGCGCTGGATCTGCTCGAAGAGCGGGAAGCAGAACTGCTGGTCTGGGGGGATACAGATGGCGCATTTACCCATGCCGATATCATCTCGCTCTTTACCCGGCACCTTCCGTACGAAGATGCCGAGTCGTTACTGGCAGAACTGCAGAAGGCAGCCATGCTTTTCAGCGTCCCGACCAGCAAAGGGGGAACTCGCTACCGCACGCGTATGGCAGAAGCGGTATGCCTGTTCCGCCACCAGCGTCAATGGTTCCGCAATCAACCGCTTCAGCAAGCCCGGACGCTTGTCGCCGACTACCGTTTCGTCCGTCGCCCGCGCAACTATCCGAAGCGTGAACTTCCGGCGCAAACGGTGCTGAGCAAATGGGTCGATGTTCCGTGGATGAACGAAATTAAACGCCAGGCGCTTTCCCGACTGATCGGCGACTTTTTCATTGCCGGCTTTCAGGAACGCTCAACCGAACGTATTTTGCGCGCCTGGCACTTTCATAGTCATCATGCCCGCGTGAAAGAAGCTACCGGGACCATTGTCTGTGCCGGTACGGGGAGTGGTAAAACACTGGCGTTCTATCTCCCGGCACTCACCTCGCTCCTCAATGATATTCAGCGCGACAATGCGCAACGGGTCAGGACGCTGGCACTGTATCCACGTAAAGAACTGCTTAAAGATCAGTTCATGGAAACCTGGAGTAAATGTCGTGAACTTGATAATCAGGCCCTAGTACTGACAGGACGCAAGATCCGTATTGGTTCTTTTTTCGGTGATACCCCGTTCAACCATCAATACGCAATGAAAGATAAAGACAAGGATATGCCCTTTGATTTACTCCGTTGTACCACGCCGAAATGTTCGGGGCAAATGCACTGGAAAGCAGAAGATATCAAAGCGAAAAAAGAGATTCTTCGTTGTAGCCACTGTAATCACAGCGTAGACAGTGACGAAGTAATCCTGACCCGCGTCTCGCTGATGAAAAACCCGCCTGACATCCTGTTTACCACTACCGAAATGCTCAATCAGCACCTAGGGAATAACCAAACGAATCACCTATTTGGCGTTGGCATTGACGTAACACCTCCGCCGGTAGTCCTGCTGGATGAAGTACACACCTATGTGGGGAATACCGGTGCACAGACGGCCTATCTACTGCGACGCTGGATGCAACTTGCGCGCAGCCACCCTCATTTTGTTGGGCTTTCGGCAACGCTGAGTGACGCCGAACGTTTCTTCGCCGATCTGGTAGGTGCACATAAAAAACATGTGGCTCTGATCGAACCGAAGTTCCACGAAATGGAAGATGAAGGGGCTGAATATCTGCTGGCATTACGCGGTGATCCGGTCTCGCAAACCGCCTTGCTATCTACTACTATCCAGACCAGCATGCTCGCTCGGCGTATTCTGGATACGAAAAGGAAAAAATCATGCGGGACATGGGGGCAAAAAACCTTTGTCTTCACCGACGATCTGGATATCAATAACCGACTTTATCATCAACTGTGTGACGCCGAAGGCTGGCGGTCGCGTGGTCAAAACTTATACGTTGCAAAACCACCGCTGGCTTCTCAGCGTCTGGAAACACCGAAAAACAGCCATAAGCTGACACTGGCAGGACAGAACTGGCGTATCGCGCTGGATATTGGTCACTCACTTGACGAAAATGACCGAGCCATCGTTGCCCGCACGTCCAGTCAGGACGTCGGGGTCGATCCTAGAGCGGAAGTGGTGATTGCAACCGCGTCGCTGGAGGTGGGCTTTAACGACCCCTCCGTTGGCATGGTTATTCAGCATAAAGCGCCACGTAACGTTGCCTCCTATTTGCAGCGCAAAGGGCGTGCTGGTCGTTCAAGAACCATGCGTCCGTGGATGGTCGCTGTCCTATCCGAATTTGGCCGCGACCGAGTCGTTTATCAACGCTATGAAGAGCTCATTAATCCAGAGATAAAAGGACAGTTGTTGCCAATGGGCAACATCCATATCCAGAAAATGCAGGCGGCAATGGCGACACTTGACTGGCTGAGCATGAAGATCCCCGGAAGTAATATCTGGTCATTGCTGAATAAACCGCAGACAAAGCGAGAATCTCTTGATCATCTTGATCGTATGCTCCACCTGATTACTGCCGTGATTGAACAACATGCGTGGCAGCTGGAGCTGGAGAAGTATCTGTTTTACGCGTTGCGCATCACTGACGAGCAACTTCAGCGTGTACTGTGGTCGCCGCCCCGTTCGATCATGATGGAGTTGCTGCCGACATTAAAACGACAACTCACGACCCAATGGTCGCGGATGGGCCAACCGGAGGCAGATCGTTCGACGGGACGTTCCCCACTGCCGGCCTTTATTCCTTCAGCGCTATTCAGTGAGCTTAATCTGCCGGAACTGGAGATCCATCTCGAGCGGAAGTTCGAGAAGCGTGAACATTTGCCCTTTATTCAGGGGCTGAAAGAGTTTGCGCCGGGGCGCATTTCCAAGCGCTATGCCGTTTACTCCGACAATGAAGCAGACTGGCTTATCCCAAACAACTTTGTTCCGGCGATGAATTGCGTTTCGGATGTTGATTTTGAAATTGAGCAGGCTTTCGGCAATACTTGGCAGCCCGAGTGTGTCATCGAGTGCGAAGGTCAGCCCCCTATTAGGGTCATTCGCCCGATGCAGGTGCTTACGCGCGCGCTGAGATTTGATCAAAATCTCACCGAGAAAAGCAACTCGCAACTGTACTGGCATACCCGTTTTAACCCAGACGATCAGGCCGTTCCGCTCCCCATTCCTACCGGCCCGTGGGCGGAGATCCTCCGCTCCATTACGTTCTTCACCCACCAGAACATGACACCTCTAGATGTCACGCGTTACGCCACCCACGCAACAGCCTCATTACGCAATAAAACCAAGCAACAGGCGCATGTGAACTTCAGATGGGTCGAGCATGGCGAGCCTGTCGGGGTTGGCGTGCGGCAGTGGGTGGATGGCGCACGGCTCAGATTTACGCTGCCACCCAATCTGCTGCAACGCCTCCGGCATGACCCGGCCATTCAGCGCGCACTGCGAACACTCTATTTCCAGCATCGCATCAAACGTGAACCACGCTTCGAATATGACACGTTTACCGCTGACTGGATCTACGAGTGCTATCTGGCTGCGGTTACGCGGGAACTGGTCACACAGTCGTCTCTGGCAGATTCTATCGCGGAATTAAAAACTCCGGACGGCCGACGTCGCCTCGCTGATATCGCGGACACACTCTTCCAGGCAGATAATATCTTTGAAAATTGCGAGGATGGTGAAGACGACGTTGAAAGTCAGGAACTGCAGCAAAATTTGCGCAACCTGTTTAAAGAGACCGACATTCTGGACATGATAGATAGGCACAGCGCGATCCTGACTCAGGATCTCAGTGATGATGTCGATTTTCAGGACTGGCTACAGGAGTTACTGACAACGACGCTGGCCGGAGCGGTCAAACAAACCAGCCACCTGTTGCTGCCGGATGTCGATGAACGCGGTCTGGTGGTGGATACCGAACTAAACGACGAAGTACTGGACGTCTGGCTGACCGAATCAGAACCCGGCGGCTGTGGTATCATTACCCGTATGGAAGACGTTTTTCATCAGGATCCGGTCTCCGTACTGAATCTGTTTATGCGTAGTTTTGCCGTCAGCGATTACGAGCAGATCGACTACAACCTGTTCGAGATGCTTTCGCGGCTCTCATCTTCCAGCGAACTTCAGGAGGCCTTGAATGCGATACGTCAGGCCAGCAGTCATCTGCAGCGTCGCCAGGCTAACGCCCACCTCAGAGCGCTGCTAAAGGCGCAGGGATTTGCACTTAGTCACAGTTTTATGTCGGTGCTGCACACGCGGGTATTACGTCCGGGCAGCCAAGCGTCACATGATGCGCAGATGCTTGCATATCTCAACGCATGGCGGGAATTGGAAGATAAAGCCGGATACGAAATCGCTCTGAATATTTTTGCCCATACCCAAGCGACGCAAGAACTGCCTGACGCCAGTGTGATTAAAGTTTTTGAGCGCTTTTGCAAAATTCAGGGAATGCTCTGGCAGCGCGGCAATGCCATCCGTCGGTCGGTTCTCAGCTATTACAATCCGTTTAAGTCCGGTAACAACCTGACTGAACGACTGCTGCTAAGCTCACTGTTTCAACAGACGGCGTGTAGCATCAGCATCAGCGAGAGCGATTGGTTAGCGCAGTTACATCACGCCATTACCCAACACGGCTTTGCAGAACTGCATATCCCGCGCGAGGCTCGCCATCGTATTGTGGAAGTGATCTCTCTGGTGCAGGTGACTCCAATTGAGTACTTTGGTTTGCATCTTTATCCCCGCGAATCCGCCGTGGATTATCAGGATGGCAATCTGGTGTTACGTTTTGAACTGGCCGAAGCGCTACTGTAAGGAACGCAGAAATGGAAGAACAACGACAAATTTTCCTGCATGGCCCACTGGGCCAGCGACATTTGCGGGAAATCCTAAGCGCGCAGTTTAGTGGCTTGATCCTCTATCCGGAACTGATCTGGCTGATCTCTCCGTGGATGAGTGACTTTGACGTGATTGATAACCGAGGCGGTCAGTGGAGTTTTCTTGATCCTTCATGGGGAGCTCGGATGATCAGCTTTCAGGAATTGCTCGCCACCGCCGTTAACAATGGTTGCCCGTTACGTATCGTGACACGTAAAGACACGCACAGCGTGGTCTTTATCGAGCGACTATTGATGCGCTTATCGCCCGATCACGACATGCAATACCTATATCACGAGAACCTGCACGCTAAGGGATTGCTGACCAAACATTTCTTTCTGAAAGGCTCCATGAATTACACTTGGAGCGGCGCAAACGTGAACGATGAGCATCTGTTGTTTTCAACCAATAATACGGTGATTTCAGATGCGTTGATTGAATTTAGCGGCCAGTACACCTTTGGAGACACCCATGACTAATGTTCCTCAATGGCTGCGTGACTTCTTTGGCAACGGAAATTTACTGAAGCTGGACAGGTTGCTGGACAACGTTGAAAACGCCTACCCTGCAGACTTAAAAGCCGTATTACTGCCGCTTTACGAGAGCGCGACTGATGCTCAGTGGCCACTCATTCTGCCCTGGTGTGATGCTCATCGCTGGGTATTTTTTGCCGCGGCAGATACAGCTCGCACCACGCAGGAACTCAGCAATGTGTTGAATGCCAGGCTGGGGTCTGCAGATGTTATTGCTGACAGAAAGGTGACCTTTGTCCCCGCACAGGGAGCGACGTCCCTGTCTGAAACGGCGTTGCTGACGCACTGTCCAGCCGGATTTATCCGGATCGAATTATTGCCCACAAAGCTTAAAGATAAACCAGCAAAAGAGCGGGTTTTCGCCGCGCTCAAAGACGTTATCGTCCTATTTCGTGACAGGCCATCAATCGTACGCACGGTCAAACGCCCCTTCGGGCGAATCTTGAGTGATTTCATTCTGGCGAATAGCCAAAAAGACGAAGCCACAAGCGACGCTTTACTACAGGAACTGAAGAACAACGGTACGCTTTCGCGACGTAACCTTATGCTGCTCGAACTCCAGCAGGCGGGTAAGTTAGAGAAGTGGGACACACTGCTGAATCACGATTCTCTTGCTGATTTGGTTCGGGGACGCATTCCTACAACCCTGATGCGGATGCTGCTGAAAGCATACCAGCAGCGCTATTTTACACCCGACAGCCATGGGTATCCGCAAGCCTCACCGGCGGATCTTCGCCCGCAATGTCTGGCACTAAACCCTCTGTTTACGCAGATACCTTTTTTATCCCAAGATGAAACTGACTTTGCGGCGTGGAAAACTTGGGCCACTGGAGTGATGCTTATTGGTGAAGTCGACCTGCTCAACGCGTTGCCAGAACGCCTAAAAACCGACTGGTTGAATGGATTGCACACCTGGGCTAGTCGGCCGTTCAACTTAGTGAGTCCGTCAGCGACGACAGCGACGACGTCGGTCCCGGATACGCTGCAACAGCTTGCGGCATATTTACAAACCTCCCTGACCGCAACGCAAGAGGAGATTATCGGCTACGCACAAACGCTCCACACGCTTGACCAGCAGTTGATAGAGGAAGCGATGGCGGTACCGCTACTGAAAACACTCATCGAGGAGATCCGCCATCTGACCAATCCGCAAATCGTGGGCTGGGATATTTGTTTTTCCCGACTATGTCAGTCAGAAGTCGACAGCAACAGCCTTGTGCAACTGGTTGCGCTGGAAAGTGAAAACTGGCCCGCTGACTCGTTCCATGAAGCGACGCTGCTCCAGTTACTATCAAGTCAGATTCCACCAGACGCGTTCCCGCTCCTTCGTAACGTGATGCCTGCCTTTATTGAATGGCTTGAGCGTCATCATTTCAGTCTGAGTAGCAGGACGTGGCTAAAGTGGCTGGATGTTCTTGCGATGGAACAAAGCGTCAGTCAGGCGGATATCAAGCTGGCCACGATGGCGACGGAGCGCTTCCTACAAGGCTCTGTTAGCCAGGAAGCATATCAACAGTGCGGAGCCATGTTGGAACTGATCGTCGAACGCGCCAGTTCGTTCCGTAACCTGTCAGTGCTGGGCGAGTTGATCGAACTCTTCCTTGATTCTCCGGTGCAGGATCAGGCGACGCTCACCTCGCTGTGGCTCAGCGTTCAGTCTTTTGTGAGCGGAATATGGACGCGACTGGATCCGACTGCTCGTACCGTGATGCGCAACTTGGCGGCTGACGTGCTAGGGGAAGGTGCAGAGAGTGTATTTCCGGTTGAGCAGGATAGCTGTTCGGCAGATGCAGAAGATGAATTGCCGGACTTATCCGGAGCCAGAGTGGCGATTTATAGCTTGACAGAAGGTGCTGCAAGACGCGCGAAACGGATGCTGGAAACGCTGTTTCCCGGGATCGGAGTGGAGATCAGCCAAGCACACACTGCAACCGATAAGTTGATTAATCAAGCAAAACAGGCTGATTACTTCATCTTTTCGGCAGGCAGCGCCACTCATCAGGCTTTTTACGCGGTCTCAGCGCAGCGCAGAGATTTAATCTACCCGACAGGTAAAGGTGCCGGGTCAATGCTGAACGCGTTTATTACGCACGTTCAGCAAGTCTCAACAGTAGTGGTATAAAAATAGGGGCAAATGCCCCCTTTTTATATATTGGCGTTCGCTGCTTTGATATAACTGGTGACCAGATAATCCGTCACTAATGAGATATCTTTCGACAGGTTCTGCAGTTCATTCCATTTACGAACAATGGGCTGACCATCAATATCCGTACCGAAGTTCCACGCGCCACTACTCCATGCACAAAGTGGCTTGATGCGGTTTAACTCTTCGACAAAACGAGTATAGGAAGGAATCTCAGTCCAGCCAGGTTCACCTTTATAGTCCTGATGAACCTGATCGATTTCATCCATCAAACTACCAAGAGCAAGAATACCAACGCCGTGTAATAGGCGGGAATAGCGTGGCTTTTTGTCCCAATCATCGGTAAACACGGTTTCCACCGCCGACCAGAAGTTATTCAGCAGTTTCACCATCTTCACTTCATCCCCCAAACCTGTCGACGGGTCACGGAATCGATACAATGCTCCCTCACGAAGACTGGCATCGATCATTTTAATCATCGAGTTGTCAGCAATAACCCCATCAGGATTGGTTGCCGTTTTGATACGTCCTGCAAGTGGTCCTTCGCCGAAGTTTAGTCGTTGAGTCAGCAGTGAAGGAAACTTACGCATTTGCAGATCGGATGGCAAACGACCATGGGTATGTGGTGCCAATTCGTATAACAACGTTTTGGGCAGAGGTTTTGTGGAGTTAACCAGCATAAACTGCTCGCGTTGCTCTTCTGCATCATTAGCGATAAATGCAGAGACCGGCATCATAAACGAGTCGATTTCCGCATCCCGCAAAGCAGCGGTACGTTGTTGACCATCCACAATAAACCCAGGCTTCTCAAAATCCTTATCTTCGGAGAAAGGTATCACCAGATGCCCCATGTCGCCATTATCTGTAAGCGGTTCAAAACGCACACGCTTATCAAAAGCGATAATCACCGGGTTGGGTATCATCGGGTTTTTACTCTCAATATAGCGCTGAATTTCGCGAATATGGTTACGTACTTCTGGACGCTGATAACCAACCAAATTCTCTTCACCGCGACGAATACGCGAAATCGCTGCAATTTTGCTAATCTGTTTACCTTCTATCGCAAGGCTATAGAGTTGCCTCTCCTCACCCTGTCGGATTCGCAGGGCGGGAACACGATATTCACTCATGACAGTTCCTCTGAGCGTAATGACAATGTGTGCTGTAAACGGTTGTACAACACCTGAATATTATGGAAACCGCGGCGACGGTTACGTTCTGCTCCGCGGAAAATGATGACGTTGATACCGATAGCTTGGCAAATATTGCACTGGCATTGTTTCCAGGGACGTTCACCCAGTGTGCGTTCATAATCCGCACGGATTTTATTGGCCTCTTTTTCACCTGAATGCAGGCGTTCATAAGCCAGTACTGCCTCAAGAGTTTTTTCAAGGGGCAAAGCCCCTTTATCGTATTCGAACAGGGCATTCATGGCATCCTTTTCCAGATGCCGAGCAATATCCTGATCAATCACGCCGGATTTTATTTTGCGACTCAAACTTGGATTCGCATCAAACTGAGGAACTCGCACAGCGGTATAGGCCGGGCCATCAGGCGTATGGTAGTTATTTTTTCGATCTTTGAAGGCCTGCTGCAGCGGTGTTGTCGAGTCAATACTGGTCACACCAAACTTGATAAAGTCGGCGAAACTCTCTGGACGGGCAATACCAAGCAAGTGAACACGTGTATCACTTTTCAGCAGCGGTTTAATTTCTTCGAGGGTCTCAAGGATCTGCGTCGTTTTCAACGGTACCATCCCCCCCATGGTGATATTTTTGTATCCCATGGCTAGCAGGGCCTCTACAGACTGACGGTAGGAGTTTTTATTCCATCCATGTGCAACACCAAAGGGAGTGAAACAGGACTTTTGAGACTTGTTTAAAAACTCTTGTGCCAGGGTCAGAGTGATATCCTGGCGTCGGCGACATTCAGTCAATACTTCGCCACTGAATACTTCCCCTGGCCTCTCATAACCAAAGACGATGTGATCGAGAGAAACGCCATAGTTAAAGCGGGAAGTTTCGTAGAACTCAATCACCTCTTCCACACGGTATGGGGGGACGTCCTGGTTAACATAGGTGAAGGCTCCGCAATCACCCATAGTTTCCATATTTTCTGGAAGACGGAAAAAGTGCTTCATTCCATTACGGAAATAACGTAAACGCTGGGCACGGGTATATTTGCTCTCACCGCCACCAAGACCATCTACTACGGCTTTAGAAACCAGCATACCATCGTAAGGATGAGAAAAAACCTCATGCGGATAATGATCGTCACGTTGACGCACGCGATGTTCGTTACGCGTTTCGCGGAAGAAGTCGAAACTGGGATCAATAAAATCCTGACTATCTGGGAAAAAATACTTTAGCTTCGACAAATTACTCTCCTGTGACACCACTGCAACGTCTCAAAAAACGAGGGATTCTACCATGAAATCCCAGCAAGTAGCATTAAGGTTTAGCCTCTCTAAGGGCCTTAAACTCAGCCCGAAAACGTTTTTCCTCAAATGAATTTCCCGAGTCACGAAATTCACGCAACGCATGTGTTGCACTGACACTAGGATTTTGTTCCATAAGCTTTAAAATGAATGACTTAACTTCCTCTTGGCTACGACGAATTCCTTTTTTCACTTCGCGCACAGGTAACTCTTTGAGTTCTTCTGTTAACTTTTGAGATAACTCATTTAAATCATTGAGTTGTTTTGACGTAAATTCCTTCACAATGTATTTTGCTACACTGATATTAAGCATAAGCATATTGCATCTCAACCACTGAGCCATATTTTTGTTTGTTTTGAAAAGGTATGCCGTTAGCCTACGATTGACCTTTTGGGAAGTTATAATGAGCAGTTGTTTTTTTGCGTCAGCCAAATACTCAATACCATTAATAATATCCAATTCAATTGCATTAATATAGTCTGGAGAACCGCAAATAATATAATGGTCTTTTTTCTTTTTTTTCATTAATTCTACAATGGATGTAGGGTGCTTAGATCTAAAAATAGATCTATTAGTTATTTCTTTCCACCATGTTCTGTGAAAACTTTTTCCTATATATTCTTGTGAATACAATGGTATTGATTCATCATAGCCCACAGCAAAGGTCGCTTTATACGGTACTACATTGTCTTTGTGGTGGAGGAGGCCTAAACCGGCAGAAAGAACCCATAAATCAATAGGGTATTCATTTAAGATCGCTTTAGCTGTCGCCCAGTGCCCACCTTTATAAAGATCTTCTGCACATACAGTTGCAGATGTAGATATCGCTTCATTCAGAGCATTGCACCAAGAATTCACGAGCACATTTGAAGGGGGCCGGCCTGATGAAAATTGACTCAGACTCAATATATCCCCACTATCGTAGTGTTTACCGTTTGTACATGTTGTTATTAAGTTGATATTGCTCACAATCGCCCCCTAAATCGTGCTACACAAGCTACAGGAGAAAAAAGGGGATGACAAGAACGGAATTATCAGTCCCTGAAAAATTTTTCAGGGACTGATGCTAGTGAGGAATATACTCGAAATACTCATCTTGAGAATGAGAACACTTTTGGCATCGCCTCAGAATACCTTTTTCCTCAAGAGAGAGACAAAAATTGCGACATGATTCAAGAAGGTCGTCAGGATTTTCATTTTTATTTTTAGAAATCAAGGCTCTAGCGAGTGTGTCATAACTAAAACCTCCCGTTGAGTGCGATACAATGCTCATCGCAAGTTGGGTATCGAAAGTTTTCATAGTGCACCTCTGAGCCGCCAGAATAATACAGTTATAAAAAAGTATGGGTTATAGTTCAAGCTGGCTTTTCAAATTCGAATATAGCAAGCATCAGGAATTAGACTACATGCCAAAGTCATAAGGACTAACTTCCCTTTTCCTATTCACATCCAAAAATCAGCCCACTACTGCAGCTCAGTCGCCGTTCATCAATATGTTCGGCCTTATGAACGTAAGATGTACGTACTGAGTTACGTTCTGATCACCGTTCAGCACCATGTCCCGACCACTGTTGATGGTGACGGTTTTACCTTTGTCGAGGGTCGTTTCGGTCCATTCAGCACCGTTGCCTTTTGCTGCATTAACACTAGCAAAGACGTTGATACCGGCACCGACGCCAGCCCGTCTTGGTTGTTCTATGTCGATTCTATCTGGCGTCAGGGGGATTATATAAACCAGTATGGTCCCGGCACGCCGGTGCAGCAGTGGATGACTACTGTGATGCCGAGACATACAGCTCTATTGTAATATAAGGGCTTCCCCGGCATGTCAACGCCGGTGTTTATGGTTTCTGTCTGCTCTTCAGTAAAAATAAAGGGGAGAGACAACAGAACGATAAATGGCCATGATGAGTCGTCATCGACTCGGACCTTGATGAAAGACGCGCGTGAGGTTCTTCTTCGTTAAGCGGATACGTATATTCTGTACAATAGCCAGATAGGCCTCACGGGGTCTAACCCTTTATCATCAACGAATTGACGGTCACATGGGTATTTTGTTTTGTGCTTTAGCTGGCTGAGTACAGCCTGAAATTATCACTGTAATGCAATGATGCCCAGCACAGCCTTGCGTTTTTGGCGGTGATCTCTACAACGGTACGCCAGTATCCTCTGCGCTCGACCAGTGATCAGCCCCAACGACTGAATGAATCAGTCCTTTTTTCGGCACCAATCAGAACCGAACGCCCCCCTGAACCAGCAGAATTCGCAGATACGTATCGCCAGCTTTAGTTATCCTGCCAAGCGTTGATTTCCCACTACTGCTGTATTGCGATAGTGTTAGTCCCAGCCAAGTTGCCAGTTGTCGCTCATTTTAAAATCGTGTGCATTTCCGATAATGGCGACCAGCGCACAGGCCGTTGTGGTACTAATCCCTTTCAGTTCCATTAGTCGCTGACTGCGGTGATCTGCTTTTGCCATGCGGGACAAAACCGGTCATATTCAGTAATATTATCTTCAATACGATCAATGTGTACCAGCAGGTCATGAACGTATTGTTGAACCTGAAGTGGCAAAAAACTCTTCTGCTCAGAAAACATATGACGAAGGGCATCTGTACTTTGTGGGGCGATGACACTGAATTCCGATATCAAACCTCTCAATCGGTTATATGTTGCTGTTTTCTCTTCGATAAAACCCTGTCTGGTACGGTGTAGGCATTGCATCGCCTGCTGGTTCTCATCCTTCACTGTTACAAACCGCATATGTGGGCGACGAACTGCTTCACAGATAGCCTGAGCATTATTTGCGTCATTTTTGCCTGATTTACCAGCCATGCGATAAGGAGATACAAATTTAGCAACCATCAGACGTGGTTCATGACCATATTGTCGAAACAACCTTGTCCAGTAGTGAGCCCCGGAGTATACCTCCATCCCGATAACACAGAGAGGTAAACTGGCAATCAGCTAAGGAATGGTAGTATCCGATATTTTGGGGTTTAACCAGAATAGTTTTTACCGTGTTAGTCAACGCAGTGAGCAGCGAACACATTTTTAACAAGATCGATACCGACAGTCGTGATGGTCATAACGAATCCCTCCGGGGCTATGTTTACCCCATGATTGCATAAGAGTTAATCAGGCGCATATCTTGGGGAAGCCCTTTTCATTCGTAAAGGCCCGCTGTTCCCGCTGAATTCGCTGATGTACCATGGGATAGCCAGCGCCGAGAATGCCTATTATGGACTAGAAAAAGAGCAAACGGACCGCGATTTTTTCGATTAGGTCTGGACCTACTTCGTGACCAGCACCTAACTGCAGGAGCTGTATATTACCCCATCTGTGCTGAAAAAGGTGAAGTGGGATACGTTGGCGAAGGTCGCAAAATGGTTGAAGGAAAATGCCAGCGTGCTGGTTGATACCCACTGGGTTGGTGGTGACTCGACGGCGCTTGCCATGTACGACTGGCCATCTTGGAACAAAGACAAAGCCATTCTTGGTTTGCGCAACCCGTCGGATAAGCCACAAACCTACTACCTAGAGTTAGCGAAGGATTTCGAAATACCAACAGGATACGCGGCGCAGGTTAGTCTGAAAGCGGTATATGGCATTAATAAAACCTTGCCCGTTGAGTATAAAAACGCAACAGTGATTACGTTGCAGGCACTGGAAACGCTGGTGTTTGAGGCGATACCCGTTAACTAAACGCCTGTACCTATGAGTAGGCCGGCTAAGGCACAGCCTACTCGGCAAGACCAGCTACAGGGATTTACTCCCCCTGCTGCGCAAGCGCCTTTTTCATTGGCAATTCGGCCTATAGCTACGCGTCGGCAGGCAGACCAACGAGGCGCTCAAGGCGGCAATTGCCGCACATGACTCAGGTAGCGGCATTATACAGTTGCCTAGATATCCAGATACCCGCTTCGTGAAAAGTACGTATCAGATGATAGCTTGGATCGTTAATAACGATATCAGGAATGAAGTCTCACTGCTATTGCTGCCGGTGAGGATGTCGTTCCTGCTTCAGAGTTGGCAACTGCTATAAAACAAATAAAAGATGGTTACCTATGCAGGGTTCCAGAATACTTGGTTCTGACATATTAAATCTCTCGGATGGGATTTTATCGGTCGTATCAGAGGTAACATTCAGCTACGTATTGAAAGTAAAGGACAATACTGGTTCAGGTGTCAGAAGTTGCTGGCCAGTAGTAAACCGGAATATCTGGGCCGGGAACGCTTGCCAGCTCAGAATATGCGCGGTGCAATGGTTGTTTTTATTTGCAATAAAAAGAGCAGAAAGGCCGGAACAATAAACGTGCCCACAGCGGTATAGCCAGACCATCACAAATACAAGATGCCAGTTCGGCGGCAAAAGAACCGTGGTTAATCTTTAGTAGCATAAAAGGCTTTAAGTCTAGTTAAATCATGTTGTTATACAGTTACAGAATGAAGATTGAGCAAAACTTCCGGAATGAAAAGGTGAGCGTTTTGGTTTCGGCGTGCGTGCCAGGTACAGTCGTTCGGCTGGAAAAATACGGGGGCTGAGCCTGCTGGCAACACTGAGCACAATAGTGCGGTGGCTTATTGGCTATCACGCTTAAAATAAAGGGGTAGATCTGAGACAGCAGGCCAACAGAATTAAAACGCGGCGGGTAATATCGTATCTGACATTAGCGAAGAATATCTTGCGATACTCCTCGCTAATTTTAAAACGAATGGTGCTGATCACCGTTCTTAATCACTTCGCCAGAACCGACCATAATATGGTGTTGGTTTATTAGCGCTGATTCATGGGGATCCCTCAGTGCTTTTGCGGTTTTTTATATCTTTAAAGCAGTAGCGGTAGGGTCGCGCTGGCAGTTTGCTGGCTCACATCGCTGTACTTATGATCCAGCGCAATCAGCGATGTGGTGAGTAACTCTACCAACAGCATAACTCCCACCTTGGCATTCAGCGCGCCGGCGCTCAAGGGGCCTTCCGGTTTGGCCGCGACCAGTTGAATATCACTCAGCGAAGCTAACGGACTGCGCGGCGTATTACTCAGCGCCAGTACACGCACACCTTGCTTACGCGCTAGTTTTACGACATGCAGCAGATCGCGCGTGGATCCAGAACTGGAAATCGCCACCACGAACGTGTTTTTACTAAGTGTTGTGGCGTTCATGGCAGCACGATGCATATCGCTGAACAATTGTGCGGGTTTCCCCAGACGCAGGAGTTTGTAATGTAAATACTCCCCCAGAATAGCACTGGCTGCTACGCCATAAATCTGTACTGACTGAGCCTGATGCAGTGCAAGCGTGGCTGCTTCCAGCAAGGTCCTGTCGAGTAATTTTGCTGTGTCCTGTAGTGCTTGCACGGATTCATTGACCACATTGTCAATCTCATCACCGCCGTGCTCTACAGACTGTACTTGTCGGAGATCGAGTGCAAGCGCCATTTTGAATTCGTTATAGCCCTTACACCCCAGCGTTCGGCACAGACGTGTGACGCTAGCCTCGCTGGTGCCGCTTTCACGCGCCAGTTCGGTAATCGTCAGGTAGACAACTTTTGCCGGATCGCTAAGTACAAACTCTCCCAGCTTCTGTTGAGTTCGACTATATCCATCAACGCTCTGGCGCAATCTCAGCAGCAGGTTTTCATTTTCTGGCATGCAAAATCCTTAATGCGTTTCTCTGCCGATAGTGTGGCGGAAAGTAGGGGAGAGATGCCAGTCATTTTAAAAAAGTATGATCGGTGTCTTGGTTTTTGATGGTAATTTTCATTTTTAAAATTAATTGTGGTAAAAATTTTTATCAATGATCGGGGAGATGAAAAAATGATGCAAATATTTAGCGGTGCTTCGTCAGGCGCATGGTTTGAAAAAGCGCAGCGGTTCGGCAAATCGTTCATGCTGCCGATTGCGGTATTGCCCGCAGCGGGGTTGTTGTTGGGGATTGGTGGGGCTCTGTCGAATCCCAATACGCTGACGGCCTACCCATTCTTGAATGTCGACTGGCTGCAGGCAATCTTCACAATCATGACCAGCGCAGGTTCTATTGTGTTTGCCAACCTGTCGGTACTCTTTGCGGTCGGCGTCGCCGTGGGGCTGGCGAAATCGGATAAAGGCACTGCCGGGCTTGCGGCATTGCTAGCGTTTCTGGTGATGAATGCTACCATCAACGCCTTATTAACGCTAAATGGAACGTTGGCGCACAAGAACCCCGGTTCAGTTGGCCAGGGGATGACGCTTGGTATTCAGACACTGGAAACTGGTGTGTTTGGTGGGGTGGTGATTGGTCTCGTCACCTGCACGTTACATAGCCGTTTCAATAAAGTCTCACTACCTCAGTTTCTCGGTTTTTTTAGTGGTTCTCGTTTTGTACCCATTATCAGCTCCCTTGCCGCGATAGTAGTGGGTGCGGTTATGACGGTGGTGTGGCCGCATTTCCAGAAACTCATTTTTGGACTGGGCGGCCTGGTGGATGCGACGGGCTATCTGGGGACGCTGTTGTACGGCTTCATCCTGCGTATGCTTGGTCCACTGGGTTTACACCATATCTTTTATTTGCCGTTCTGGACGACGGCGCTGGGCGGCAGTGAAATCGTCAACGGCCAGTTGGTTGAAGGTACGCAGCGGATTTTCTTTGCCCAACTTGCCGATCCGAATACGCAGCAGTTCTACGCGGGTACCGCTCGCTTTATGTCCGGGCGCTTTATCACCATGATGTTTGGCCTGCTTGGCGCATGTCTGGCAATGTACCATACCGCAAAGCCGGAGAATAGAAAGGTTGTCGCCGGACTACTTTTGTCGGCAGCCTTGACCTCTTTCCTGACGGGAATCACTGAGCCTGTTGAGTTCTCCTTCCTGTTTGTCGCGCCCGTATTATACGTAATTCACGCCTTCTTCGATGGTCTGGCGTTTATGGTCGCCCATATTTTACATATCACTATTGGGCAAACCTTTTCGGGCGGGCTTATCGATTTCCTTCTCTTCGGCGTGTTGCAGGGGGAATCTAAAACAAACTGGATGTATGTCCCCATAGTGGGAATACCGTGGTTCTTCCTTTACTACTTCACTTTCCGCTATTTGATTAACCGCTTTGGCTGGCTGACGCCGGGTCGTGAGAACGTAACCCTGGTTGAATCCGGCCAGCCTCAGAGTGAACGCGCAGCGGCAGTCATTGCCGGGCTGGGAGGCAAAGAGAATCTGGAAGAGGTGGACTGTTGCGCCACGCGCCTGCGCGTGACGGTTAAAGAGAGCAGTAAGGTAGATGAAGCTGCGCTGAAAGTGACCGGAGCGCGTGGCGTGATTATTCGCGGCAACGGCGTTCAGGTGATTTATGGCCCTCATGTCACCATCATTAAAAACGAAGTCGAAGAGATTTTATCGTAATGAGAACTGTACTGGATTCCCTGAAAGGTAAATTAATCGTCTCCTGTCAGGCTCTGGAAAATGAGCCTCTACATAGTCCGTTTATTATGTCACGTATGGCGCTGGCGGCAGCACAAGGTGGTGCTGCAGGTATCCGTGCCAACAGCGTGGCGGATATTAGTGCTATCAAAGAGATTGTCTCCCTTCCGATGATAGGGATTATCAAACGCGATTACCCTGGCAGTGAGGTGTTTATCACGGCCACTCTCCGGGAAGTGGATGAGTTGATGACCGTTGAGCCGGAAATTATTGCCCTGGATGCTACTGCGCGCCCGCGCCCTGGTGGTCAGACGCTGGAAGAACTGGTCACGCAGATCCGCGCTCGCTACCCGTCCGTACTTCTGATGGCAGATATAGCAACAGTAGAAGAGGCGGTGACAGCTGAACGTCTGGGTTTTGACTGTGTGGGCACTACGCTCTACGGCTATACCGCAGAAACTGCCAGGCATGTGCTGGCGGAAAATGACTGTGGATTCTTACGTGAGGTCCTGGCAGCGGTCAGCGTTCCGGTTGTGGCGGAAGGGAACGTCGATACCCCGGAACGTGCCGCACGTTGCCTGACATTAGGCGCTCATACCGTGGTGGTTGGGGGGGCAATCACTCGTCCGCAGCAGATAACGACACGCTTTATCGCGGCGATCGCCTCGTAAAGCACCGATGGGGTATGATACTTTGGTGGGGATAAGCGATAATTATCGCTTATCCCCATATTGAGAGTGTTATGCAGTACCCGATTAACTAGATTTTCCAGACCCTGCAAGGTGAGGGGGACTATTGACGCGCTGGACGAACTATTCGCCACGCTGAGCTACGACAAACCGCGGGTGATTGCGCTGCACTTTAAAATTTCCGAAGGTTATACCTTGTTGATGCTGATTACCACCTTCGCCAGCTGCCTGATATTGTGCAAAAACTACGGCTGGTGAAGGTTGGTTTTACCATTACTGCTGTATATACCCTGCAACTGTTATGGCTGAATGGCGAGCAGTACATCCTTCCGTGTCTTATCAACACCATTATTGGTTGTTTAATTGCTTCGGCGGTACCGTCTGGTTGTGGTCACAGTGGTATAACGGGTTATTGCGTAAGAACGCCCATGACGCTTCAGAAGCCTATCAGAAAGTGATATTGGCTCAGCAGCACTTTACAAGCGGCGGTACAGTGGCTGGGAGATTATTGCCGATCCGATATGCCGCATTAATGAGAGAGTTCATCATAGGAGAACGCTTTTGCCAAATAAACCACCTGCCTGTCGTCCAGAATCGCCGCGTAGCTGGTTTTCCCAACCGTTTGCTCAGAAATGAGATCAATAGCCGCAAATCGCGGTCCTGATCGATGCTTTCAATATAGTTAGCCGCCATTTTTTGCAGCGCCAGGCCCACGTGATACAAGCGTGTATCCGGCATATAGAGCGGATAGTCGTTATCGAGAAACTCCTGAGTCAGGCAGTGGGCGGAGCTTCTGGGAATATAGAGGTAATCTGCGAGGCGATCTGATGTATAATCTGTTTAGTAAGAGTAGCTTTTTTAACGCTATTACGTCCATGGTGTAGCCTATATGCAGGCAAAGTTCATATCCTTGAGTTTTATGTCAGCCTCTTCCTTTAAGCATCTACTTGGTGTCTATCGTTACTTCGCACACAAGCATCATGTATATGATGTAACGAAATTAGTTAACGCCCTTATAAGAATCAAGACGTTATCGGGACGCTGTTAACCTGGCTATCCATCCCAAAACCGGTGCTGACTGGCAATTGCGCGGACAGCAAAAGCGGGTGATGACACCGGGGCAGAATGAAAAATATTATCTTGCTGGCGCGTTACATAGCTGAACGGGCAAAGTCTGCTACGTGGGCAGTAACCGCAAAGTTCAGCCTTATTTATCAGTCTGTTGAAGCAACTGAAGTCTGTGTACCGGCGGGCAAAAACGATGCCCCTCATCGTGGATAATTACATTATTCACAAAAGCCGGGAAACGCAGCGTTGGCTGAAGGAAAATCCGAAGTTCAGGGTGATTTATCAGCAAGTTTACTCGCCATGGGTAAATCATTTTGAACGGCTATGGCAGGCGCTTCATGAAACGATAATGCGCAATCATCAGTGCCGGAGATGTGGCAGTTGCTGAAAAAAGTCCAACACTTTATGGAAACTGCCAGTCCGTTCCCCGGCGGGAGACATGGTCTGGCAAAAGTGTAGCGGTATTAGGCGCAGCTATTTAGCGACATATTCCTTTGTTTTATCGTCAGTTCGTAAACGTCCGATAGCGATGATGTGAAGTGCACTATTTGCAGCACGCTCCCCACCCCGATTAAGTCGGTAACGGTTCATTTTTTTAGAAGATACGGTAACCGAGTTGACACCACACAGCACCGCAAAACCTGATTCTATTCTTAGCCGTTGGGGATTATCTCCGGCAGTGATGAGCAACTGCGAAGCGCTTTCGTATCCAACAGCATTACGTTTAATCAGTTCAGGTGCCAGTTCATCGACAATTGCCGCAATCATGACATCAAGGTCGGCGATTTCATCATGTAACTCGAAATAGCGTCAGGCAAGTGATTTCAATGCAATGCGATAAACGTTGGTAACATTACGATATTCACTGGCACTAGGCTTCCAGGATCCCGGAGTCCTGATAAGTTGCATATGTGTCATATTTCTGAGTTGTTCGCGTAATTCATCCGGTGCAGAGATAATATAGGAATGGATAATCTGGAGATGGAGAGCGACTCTGCGGGCTGATACTGCGGTGTTGCGGCAAGTTTTTAGCATCCGCTTCTACGCCAAATACCTGAAGTAGGAATGGATGCGTTAGCAGCACACATCCGGATCTGCGCGGGGAATAGCCGGAAACGGCTATCCCTACCACAATAGCTAACTTTGCAATAGTGCCCTTTTAGGCTCATGTACTCTGACGTAATTCTATCTGGTAGTTGAATTGCACGATACGCGACTCTTCTGATTCATCATGATTATTATTCAATAGTCCAATCATTAACTTACCCGTCTCTATCCCCATTTTTTTGTAGTCAATACGGATGGATGTCAAGGTTGGGTGTGTTTGATCGCAACTGTCTGAACCGTCAAGACAAGCTACAGCGATATTTCCAGGGATTTTTAACAAACGCCGCTGACACTCAAACATGATACCCAGCGCAATCTCTTCGTGGCTGCAAATCACAGCATCCAACTCTGGTTGTCGCAGTAATATCTCGTTTAATGCGTAACGCCCCAATTGCAGACTTGCGGCATCCGGCATTGTGATAACAAGATCAGTGTTCTGGTAATGGCTCAGCATTGCTTTATGCCAGCCGTTCAGTTGCTGACGTTGCAGGCGGTTTTCCATATGCGCACCGATAAATCCGATATTCTTATAACCCTGCTCCAGCAGATGTTCGGTCAGTTTATGTGATGCTTCAAAAAATGCTGTTTCGATGGTAATTTGAGCCGGACTGAAAGGGGAACCGACAACGTTAATGGTAGGTATATTTGTTTTCTCGAGTATCTGGTGAGTTTTATCAGCCAACTGAGAACCAAAAATAACTAACGCCGCCGGGTTGCCTTGAAGAAGCGTCATCAGAATTTCAGCTTCTTTGAGCTGATTATACTCATGACACCCAAGCAGTAGCTGGAATTCATTTTTATTAAGCACCTGCTGCAACGACTGCATAAAGCGGGAGCTGGCTTTATCTGTCAGGGAAGGAACCAGTACGGCGACTGTATCACTGTGACCAGATGCAAGGGCGCCAGCAGTTCTGTTGGGAATATAACCCAACTCTTCTACGGCCTGTTCTATCTTTTCCCTCAGCTTGTCAGAAACCTGTTCCGGTGTTCTCAGCGCGCGGGAAACGGTCATGGTTCCGACACCTGCAAAGTTAGCGACCTCCTGCAGCGTCACCCGTCCGGTACCACGGCGCTTACGTGTTTTTTCCATTTCGACTCCATGGATAATTACAACCAGCTGTTTTCATTACTTTTATTTTACCATTACTCTTTCCAGTTTTTGCCCACGGTAGCAAATATCCTGTTGCATTGTATATGCAGGAACCGAATATAGCCAAAGCATGGCGACAGAGAAATGATAGCGCTATCACAAAGATTGGTAGCGTTATCAGATAGCGCTATCAAATGCGACAATCATCACATTAATTAATGCGTAAAATATCTACTCTCCTGTTAATTATCATCGGGAGTTATCAGTCGCATGTTAAAAAATCTATTAAATACAAAGGTCGTTCAGGTCGTGGAACAGGTCAAAGACTGGCGGGAAGCCGTGGCGATTTCATGCCGACCGTTGATTGAAAACGGTTCTATCGAACCGCGTTATGTTGATGCGATCTATTACTCTCACGACACTATCGGTCCGTACTATGTGGTTGGCCCTGGTATTGCGATGCCTCATGCGCGCCCGGAAGAGGGGGCTAACAAGCTGTCATTAGCACTGACCCTGATCCCTTCAGGTGTGAATTTTGATGCCGATGAAAACGATCCAGTGAAATTACTGATTGTGCTGGCTGCAACCGACAGTACCAGCCACATTGAAGCGATTTCTCAACTCGCCAAGTTATTCGATAACGAAAAAGACATACAGGCTATTTTGACGGCCAAAACGACGCAGGACATTTTGTCTGTTATTGCGCGCTATTAATCCTGAGGAACATTTATGAAAATAACAGTGGTTTGCGGTAACGGCTTAGGCACCAGCCTGATGATGGAAATGAGCATTAAAAGCATTTTGAAGGATTTGTCCATCAGCGCTGATGTTGATCATGTCGACCTGGGCTCCGCGAAAGGGACGCCGAGTGATATCTATGTCGGCACCAAAGATATTGCCGAGCAGTTAGTCGCGCAGTCTGTCGCAGGCAAAATCGTCGCCCTGGAAAATATGATTGATAAGAAAGCCATGAGAGAACGTTTGTCCGTGGCATTAACCGAATTAGGCGCACTGTAAGCTGGGGGCGATATGGATTTCTTTCGTTTTTTGATGAGCGATGTACTTTCCGAACCCGCGGTGCTGGTCGGTTTAATCGCCCTGATTGGCCTGATTGCACAGAAAAAACCGGTAACCGAATGCATTAAAGGTACCGTCAAGACCATTATGGGGTTTGTGATTTTAGGCGCAGGGGCGAGTTTAGTTGTGTCGTCACTGGGTGACTTCGCAAACATTTTCCAGCATGCCTTTGGTATTCAGGGTGTCGTGCCGAATAATGAAGCCATTGTTTCCGTAGCGCAGAAAAGCTTCGGGAAAGAAATGGCGATGATTATGTTCTTTGCGATGGTTATCAACATTATGATTGCCCGTTTCACACCGTGGAAATTTATCTTCCTGACCGGTCATCACACGTTGTTTATGTCGATGATGGTAGCGGTAATTCTGGCAACAGCAGGCATGACCGGCATTACGCTTATAGCCGTTGGCTCTTTGGTTGTTGGCGTGGCAATGGTCTTTTTCCCGGCTATTGCGCATCCGTACATGAAGAAAGTGACCGGTTCTGATGACGTTGCCATCGGCCACTTCTCAACATTATCTTATGTATTGGCCGGTTTCATCGGCAGCAAGTTTGGTAATAAAGAGCACTCGACTGAAGACATGAATGTGCCGAAAAGTCTGCTGTTCTTGCGCGACACGCCGGTTGCTATCTCTTTTACCATGAGCATAATTTTCCTGGTGACGTGCCTGTTTGCGGGTGCAGATGCGGTGAAAGAGCTTAGCGGTGGTAAAAACTGGTTCATGTTCTCTATCATGCAATCCATTACCTTCGCAGCTGGCGTGTACATCATTCTGCAGGGTGTGCGCATGGTGATTGCGGAGATTGTCCCGGCATTCAAAGGTATTTCAGACAAGCTGGTTCCGAATGCCAGACCTGCTCTCGATTGCCCGGTCGTCTTCCCTTACGCACCTAACGCTGTACTGGTTGGTTTCCTGAGTAGCTTTGCTGCAGGTTTAATCGGTATGTTCACGTTGTATCTGCTGAACATGATCGTGATTATTCCTGGTGTGGTGCCGCACTTCTTCGTAGGTGCAGCTGCAGGGGTATTCGGTAATGCAACGGGTGGACGTCGTGGTGCGATTTTGGGTGCCTTCGCTCAAGGCTTGCTTATTACCTTCCTGCCAGTATTCTTATTGCCGGTGCTGGGTGATATTGGTTTTGCTAACACCACCTTCAGTGATGCTGACTTTGGCGCACTGGGTATTTTGTTAGGGATTATCGTTCGCTAATATTTTGATGACATTAATATCCTCCAGGATTTCAGGAACGTGGAGGATATTAATTCCTCTTGTTTTCTCCATTTTTCTTTCTTCCAGTCAGGACTGCATCCGATTAATTGTAAGCGCTCCGAGAAGTACGTAGCGTAAGGATTATTTTACAGCTGAGAAGTTTCAGTGCAGCAGTTCATGCACACGGTTCGACGGCTAGTCATTGATCTTCATAATTACCTCGCGTAAAAAACGGGGTAAGGCCGCTCATCCCAGCGTCATCTCCACAGGTAATAATTCAACGCCAATGCCAGAAGAGTTCGTTAACGGAAGACGCCGTGATATACGCCCTTTGATCAGCGAGAGCCTGAGCCATTTGAACAGAAGATTATCATTGATATCATGCTCCCGGGCAATACGGGCAACAGAACCCCTTGGTTGTAAAGCCAGTGTAACCATTTGAAGTTTAAACTCATTTGAAAATGACCTGCGGGGTTCAGCTGATAATGTTTTTTGTTCCATAACAGGTGTCCACTAGTTGAAAAGGTGGGTACCTATGTTACCAATACTGGCTTAATGGCTACATACAGCAGTCGGTTTACGCATACACTTTTATAGTGCACTCCGGCCTCATGAATATAACGGTGGATTACCGCCGAACGAATCGGAAAATAGATACTGGAAAAAAACTGAAATTGTGACCAGTTTTTGTTGACCACTACAAATAAATAAAAGAGTTGCAGTGCTTGCTCGGTAAGAAAACAATGGAAGTTGAGATCCTCAAAGAAGCTGTGGAGTACACCACTCTACAGTAGTTGCGCAAATTTGGAGTGGACGATAATGTGATCGTCTATAAGGGCAACGCTATCATAGTCTTGTCCTGGCGGGTAAAAAAGCGCGCTTACCTTAACGATAAGCGCGCCGCTGTTCAGGCCTTGAGTGGTTATTCAATTCCTGTGGTGACTGTAAAAGTGCGCGTTTGCTGCGGTGCAACCTGAATCAGCGTGCCATTACGTTGCGCGGCAAGATACCCCTCAGGTCTACAGGTTGCAGGTAATGCAAAGGCGGCTACCTGTTGCTCGCCGTTATAAAGGATCCAGCGTGTCACATAATTTAGTTCAGCACTGGAGAAACGAGTAACAAACGTGGTGCCATCGGGAGCGATCATGCGAAACTCTGGCTGATCTGTATAAGCGTCCAGTTTGTCTGCAAAGAAGACAATTTCTGGATCATAAAATTCCGGTTGACTCAGCGTCGACAGAGAGGCTTCTCCCTGCATAATCCGTTGATTAAACGCCAGCCACTGAGCGGTGGGATTAACATGCGAAGGCACTGATTCACGCAATCTTAATATTTCGTCCGGGATATTCTGGCTGAATGTAGCATTTGGTATATATGCATAATTCATGTGGCACATATATTGTAGTGGCATATCTACAGAAGCCAGATTGGTTACGGCCATCTTAATATCGAACAGTGTAGAGGATTTGTGAAGGACCACTGTTGGTTGAGCCAGATAATGATGACCGAAACCCATTACATACTCGTAACGCCCGTTAAGGCGTAACATATCTCCGTCTAATTCCAGCCATGCTTCATCCATCGCGGCACAGGCCATTTCACCGTGTAGCAGATGAGTATCTTCCGCAGATGGGCAGCCATTAGCCAGCAAACCTGAATGAAAAGCAAAACAGCCATAGGTCTCTATCACCTCTGTCGCCGGTTTAGGCTGGCGAAACATATTGCACATGGTGAGGCCGTGTCCATCAAATTGCGCATCCCAAATCATCTGCCCCATCCAGGGAAGAATAATCAAATGTCCACGACTGTTTGCAATTTTAAGCCCCTCGACACCGCTGTCATAGCGAAAAGACGTGACAGTAAAATCACTATTTTCCAGCAAGATACGAGGTTTCTCGCCAAAAAGCGCCCGCCACAAATTAATACGCGTACTCATAACGGTTCTCCTCAGGACGCTGTGACTTCAGCCAGTGCGGTACGTACTTTGCTTTCACGCCAGAAGTAGACTCCGACATAGACAAAGCAGAGCATAGAAACCAGGAATGAAAGCTGTAGTGAGTGGAACATATCTGCAATATATCCCTGAATTGCTGGAACCACCGCGGCACCGACAATAGCCATAACAATGACTGCTCCTGCCATTTCTGTATGTTCGTTATCAACTGTATCCAGTGTTCCTGCATAGATCGTCGCCCAGCAAGGGCCAAACAAAACACTTACCAGGACGGCGACATAGACCGCGCTGAAACTTGGAGCCAGTGCAACATATGCCAGGAACAGCGCCCCTATAACGGAATAGAGAATCAATACTTTTTCCGGATTAAAACGCGTCATAAGGATGTTGGCTATAAACTTGCCAATAAAGAAGCAGGCAAAGCTATAGACCATGAAGTTTGAAGCATCACGTTCGTTGATATCGCCCAACTCCAGCGCCAGACGAATGGTAAATGACCATACTGCGACCTGCATACCCACATAAAGGAACTGCGCCACAATACCGCGACGAAAGCGCGGATTTCTAGCCAGATAGCGCAGCGTATCCATTGCTGACGGGCGTTTATGGTGACTTGTCTGTGCCACTTTACAGGTTGGGAAGCGGGTTAAAAGGAACAACACCATGACCACAACCAGAATCATAATCATATACTTATACGGTTCAAGGGTGTTCTCTAACATCAGCACCTTAAAGTTGTGAATTTGCTCGGCGTTCATTCCTGACATCTGCTTTTCAAGGCTTTCCCCCTCGGAGAAAACCAGATATTTGCCCAATAAAATACCAGACGCAGCACCAATCGGATAAAAGGTCTGGCTGATATTGAGCCGCAATGTGGCATAGGCTTTTGGACCGATCATTGAACTGTATGTGTTCGCTGCAGTTTCAAGGAAACTCAGGCCAATCGCAATCGCAAAAATAGCTGCAAGGAACATAGTGTAGGTTGCCATATGTGAGGCAGGGAAAAAAAGTGTACAACCACCAATATACAGCGTCAGGCCAATTAAAATTGCCACCTTATAACTGGTCTTTTTAATCACAAGGGATGCTGGTATTGCAATTAAAAAATAACCTCCATAAAATGCGCTCTGCACCAATGCTGAAGCAAAGTTACTTAGCGAAAATACACTTTTGAATTGAGTGATTAATATGTCATTTAATGCAGCTGCGCATCCCCATAGCGGGAATAAACACGATAACAAAATAAACTGGAACAAGGGAGTCTTATTCAGATACCCATCAGGCATCTGAATGATGTTTTTATCGTTCATAGTGCTACCTTTAACTGTGCAGGATGATTATTCGTTTAAGGTTAAAAATTCATTAAATTGTTCAATACTCGGATAAGATGATTGCGTACCTTTCCCTGTGACGCTGAAAGCGGCAAAGAGAGCGGCTTTTTTCAAAGCGGCTTCAACATCACCGCTTTGAACATAATAATGGGAAAAGCAACCAATAAATGCGTCACCAGCGCCACTAGTATCAACAGCATTTACTTTGAATGCAGGAACATGGACTTCCTGATCACGGGTCATCCATAATGCACCTTTTTCGCTCATGGTAACAATAATATTGTTCAGCCCTTTATCAACTAACGAACGTGCGGCAAAACGAATATGATCATAAGTATCAACCGACATACCGGTTAATATTTCCAGTTCTGTTTCATTCGGGATAAAGAAATCACATTTGCAGGCATAAGACATATCTAACTCACGCAATGCCGGAGCCGGATTTAATAACACTTCAATACCATTTTTCTTACCAAACTCAATCGCGTGGTAAACTGTTTCCAGTTGAACTTCCAGTTGTAAAACGATCAATTTGCATTTTTTCAGATCTTCTGCAGCTCGATCGATATCTTCCGGGGAAAGAAATTTATTCGCTCCCTTAATTATTAATATACTATTGCTCGAGTTGGCATTAACAAAGATCGGTGCAACACCACTGCTGGTACAGGGGACCTTCTCAACATAAGTGGTATTAATTCCCCATGATTCGAGATTACGAATAGTATTATCCGCAAAAATATCATCACCTACTTTAGTCAGCATCAGGACTTTTGAATTCAATTTAGCCGCCGCCACCGCTTGATTAGCACCTTTCCCACCACATCCGATTTTGAAGGCAGGTGCTTCCAGAGTTTCTCCTTCTTTAGGCATCTGATTCGTGTAAGTAATGAGATCCACCATATTGGAACCAATAACTGCAATGTCCATTTCACTACCTCTTATAAACTTTCGCATAACAATGGTATTTAAATAACATTAGCATGTTACTTTTGCATCATTTGTGACTGAGATCGCGATTAGCACATCAACCCGATGTTTATTTAATAGACTTCCAGTCTTATCACTCAGGCCAACACTATCTAATCATAAGCAACCTAACCGGATTAATACCGAAAATTCAGCAGTCTATACCCTTTTCATTTCAAAGGGTCGGTCGTATAGTATGGTAACTAAAACAATGTTTACTAATGCCATAATGTTATTTTTATAACATTTTTATGGAGAGAGTTGATGGAAACGAAGCAAAAAGAGCGTATCCGACGTTTGATTGAAATACTTAAGAAAACCGACAGAATCCATTTGAAAGACGCGGCACGAATGCTGGAAGTTTCTGTAATGACTATTCGTCGCGATCTCCATCAGGAAGATGAACCTCTGCCACTGACCCTACTGGGTGGCTATATTGTAATGGTGCATAAACCCGCACCATCCATGCCAGTAATCCAGGACGTTCCGAGAAATCATCGTGATGACTTACCTATTGCAATTCTGGCCGCCGGAATGGTTAATGAAAATGATCTGATCTTCTTTGATAATGGCCAGGAGATACCGCTCGTTATAAGCATGATCCCGGATGCAATCACCTTCACTGGCATCTGTTACTCACATCGTGTCTTTGTTGCGTTGAATGAAAAACCTAATGTGACAGCAATACTTTGTGGTGGTACGTATCGTGCCAGAAGTGATGCTTTTTACGATGCCAGTAACTCTTCGCCATTAGACTCTCTCAATCCGCGAAAAATATTTATTTCCGCCAGCGGTGTACATGATCACTTTGGCGTCAGCTGGTTTAATCCCGAAGATCTTGCCACTAAGCGTAAAGCGATGGCCCGTGGACTAAGGAAAATTTTGCTCGCCCGCCACGCCTTGTTCGATGAAGTAGCCTCTGCCAGCCTCGCACCGCTCTCTGCATTTGATGTTCTGATTAGCGATCGTCCGTTACCGGCAGATTATGTTACGCACTGCCGGAATGCTTCTGTAAAGGTCATTACACCTGATTCAGAAGACGAATGACTTACTGAAAAAACACCGTACTCTTGTTAAACATCGTCGGATTGGACTGATTACGTTGCACTTTCATCACATATTCCAGCTTATCAATTTGGCTTATCATCTACTCCAGACGCTGGTCATCATTGACCAATAGTCTGATATGGCTTTTGTCGCTGTCCTGAATCGGCAGGCAGAAAATGCCTTCAACGTTAAAAGCGCGACGGGAAAAAGCCCACAAGGGTGAGTCATTACGCCCGGATAATAAACAGGCTCCTCCCTGTTATGGAAGCCGTTGTATTGTCCATAATGTCTGGGTTTTTAATGCACACTGGATAACAACCGGACGAATCTTCATGTAGTGGCACACTAAATTTGGCCACCTGATGAAAGGTGATATTCTCACCACAACACAAAACAGGTGACTTAATGAACAATAAAACCAAACGAACCTTCACCCCTGAGTTCAGGCTGGAATGTGCACAGCTGATTGTTGATAAGGGCTACTCATATCGACAGGCCAGTGAAGCGATGAATGTCGGTTCAACCACGCTTGAGAGCTGGGTACGCCAGCTCAGGCGAGAGCGCCAGGGTATTACGCCCTCTGCCACACCCATTACTCCAGACCAGCAACGTATCCGCGAGCTGGAAAAGCAAGTTCGCCGTCTGGAGGAACAAAATACGATATTAAAAAAGGCTACCGCGCTCTTAATGTCCGACTCGCTGAACGGTTCACGATAGCCGCCAGACTAAGTGACAGCCACACGGTTGTCAGCCTGTGTTCTGCTCTGGAAATACACCGCAGCAGTTACCGGTACTGGCGAAAACGACGCGATACGGTTAATCCGGCACGAGTCAGGTTGTGCAGCGAAATACGCCGGGCGTGGAACCAAAGTCGGGGCTCTGCGGGCGCGCGCACTCTGGCTGAAATGCTGACTCAAAACGGCGTCCCGATGAGCCGTTACCGTGCCGGACGTCTGATGAAATATCTGAACCTGAGCAGTTGTCAGCCCGGAAAACATCAGTATAAAAATGCCCGTCAGGAGCATACCAGCCTGCCGAATCTGCTTGAGCGTCAGTTCGCAGTACCGGAGCCAGACCGGGTATGGTGTGGAGATATTACGTATCTCTGGGCAGGAAATCGCTGGTGCTATCTGGCGGTTGTTATGGATCTTTTTGCCCGCAGGGTTATCGGCTGGAGTCTGTCAGCGCATGCCGATACCGCACTGATAAGCAGTGCCCTGCGGATGGCCTATGAGACGCGTGGCCAGCCCCGGGATGTCGTGTTCCATAGCGACCAGGGAAGCCAGTATACAGGCCTTAAATATCAACAACTTCTCTGGCGTTGCAGAATAAATCAAAGCGTCAGTCGGCGGGGAAACTGCTGGGATAACAGCCCCATGGAACGCTTCTTCCGCAGTCTGAAAACAGAATGGGTGCCAACGAATGGTTACGCAGGCAAGGACGAGGCCCGGCAGCAAATTAATGATTACATATTGAACTACTACAACAGCGTCAGACCTCACCATTATAACGGTGGGCTGACGCCGGAAGAGTCAGAGAACAGATACCATTTTTACTGTAAAACCGTGGCCAATATTACTTGACCACTACATCAAATATCACTGGCGCTGACAGCCGGTTTGAATTCATCTCACAACCCTGCATAGAGCGAATCTCCTGCCTGCACGTCACTCCACTCCATGGTATCAACTTCACACTCTTTATCTGCGGCTAGTTTCAGTCACCAGATAAGCATCGACTATGAAAGGTGAGCCATGACAACATAACGTTGGTAACGCTCTGACGCCTTAACGGAAGATGCCTGCCACCACAGGGAATGTAAACGACTGAAGTGTGGCCTTTAATGCCGTGAACGGCTCATGGTCTCCTGGCACGGTTGCCGCCCCAACCTGTAACAACATTCCACAGTACAATGTCTGTCAGAGCCGGAGCCTCCCATGCCTGTTGTAGTAACTCTACCAGTTACGAACATCCTTCCTCAAAAGTGTTGTCGTATCTCGCATGGAAGAAAAGATCCTGACTAAGCAGCAACACACAACGTATTGCGGAACCTGCATGTTTTTCCTGTAACTAGTGCATTACGACATATGGTAATAGCTACCTGTGTGGTTTCGCTGGATAACAAGGGGATTTATTCGCAAGTAAAATGCCTGATAAAATACACGAATCTAGTAATCATCAATATTTACTCTGGTCGAATGACGCGTGAAGTGGACGGCCAACAGACGCAGTCAGTGATCTACAGCCTGTTGAATAAAACCCCGGATGCTTCCCCCGATTCTGCAAGTAATACTTCGGTTATTTACACTATTTTATCCCTGTTGAATTTGGTTAAGCCGGTGCAGACGCGCCGGGAAACGCACGCCTGAACCGGCACAATAAAATCCTGTTACTGGAGATACGAATGGAATGACGAGGCAGCCTGTCAGTCACAGGGGGGCTGTTGGCATAAAATCAACGGAAAGGCCACCAACACCGGAATTAAGCTCCACAGTCCCCGCACTGGCAATCCATTCCCGGGAACGGCATCACCGCAAACTGCGCCAGAGGCAACCATTACAGCCTCTGTAACGGATTATCAGCCCTGGCATCTTCCGACGGCACCTCCTGCCGCCCCCACGCCCTGCTGTATACCCCGGTACCACAACGCGGGCAGCACTTTTCTCCTTCATAATCTTCGTCACACATCACACAAAACCACTTTCTCACCTTCACCGTATAATCCGGAACCGTCATACCCTGCAGATGCAAACGACGGGCCTCTTTCTCTGCCGGGTCAAGCCAGGTGCATCGCAGCAGGATTTTCTCAGCGACAGTCATCTGGTCATGTTCAAACCACGGTGGTTGTCCGTCATTGCCCCGCTGAAGTGTTAATGGGCATCCACAGGACACACAGCACAAAACGTCCCGGCGGTTGTGCTTCGCTGCTTCTTTCGCCGTAACAAAATGCCCCTTGCTGTCATTCGCCATATAACAGTTCAGAATTCGCATATTTCCTCCTGAGTTGTCCGGGGAATACTGAATCCTCCGGTCTGGCAGTTTGTGCAGTACTGCTCCCCATAATAATCGTGGTGACATTGTCTGCAGTGCCAGGTGGCTTTACGCACCACGGGTAAGGCATCCGGTACGAATTGCTGCAGACGCTTAATCAAGCGTACCTCCCTGCGTTCCGGTCTGACATAAGGACACTGCTGACCGTGCGCTGTCAGCCCGTCGTCAGTGTGTTCAAACCAGGGACGCTCAGTGTCGTATTGCGGGTGGTATCTGAGTGCACTGCCACACAAGTGGCAGGTGTAGTGAGCATAAGGTGCGGCCTGTGCAGTACGGGCGCCCGTCAGACGTCCGTTGCCATCAAGTGCGAGAAAGGATTTTGCGTACATAGTCATATTCCTCAGCCGCCAGACGACACGCAGGCAACAGCCGTCCCGGTACGGGCAGCGTGGTCAGGGTGTGAATGGCGGTTCAGTTAAAATCTGGACTGGAGTTTGGGTAAAGCAGGCTGGTTGCTGTTACAGCACTGTGGTTGTCACACAATGGAACACTGACGTAAAAAACAGTCAGTGGGCGAGTGGATACATCGTTGCCGCCAGACAACAACCCATACTTTTGGTTTGCCGGGTATTGGTGCGCCTGTCGTGTTCAACTCCGGCTACAGCCAAAATTGCGCTCACCGGTACCGTTGACTTTGGTGTACTCTTTCGCGAGATAGTCAGCACGCTTCAGCATATCCCGTAAACCAGCATCATCATCGCGTTCCAGCCACACCGCCGGCCTGACCGGAAAATGCACCAGCGTGGCATAGCATCCAGCATCCACCCCCAGGGCACTGCACCAGGCCTGTTCAATCATTCCGGCCAGTGACCCCGGATCGCGGTAATCGCCGGCACGACACCAGGTATCCCGGTTGACCAGCAGCAGGAGGTGATAGTGTTTTTTGCCCCTGAATACCCCGAACTCCCGGGCCCAGGCGTAATGCAGGGTTGTGGGATGCACGCGTTTACCCTCCCGATGCTTACGTTTCTGGTAAGCGTCGATTCGGGCTTTCAGGGCATTGATGAAGCGGGATATCACAGCTGCGTCCGTTGCTGCCGGTACATCCGGGAGATGCAGGTCAACCCGAAGTGCCGTCAGGCGTGGATGAACATTCAGTGCGTGCAGCACCGTCTCACGAATACGTTGCTGCCAGAAGGGATTGTATTTGTAGGTCATGGTTAAATCTCCGTATGGTTCATACGGAATAGCCATGTCGTAAAAAATGCGCAGAGTCCCTGAAGTGACCTCCGGCAGGACACTGTCTCAGGCACTCTGTGATAACCCGAACGGTCGTCTCCGGACTGACGGTTGAATTTTCAGCGTTGTTTTTTTAATGTAAAAAACCGGTTACGGGTAAGGCTGTGAGGAGGGAGTGATGGTGATACGCAAAAAGAAGTGCAGGGACTGTGGAAACGCGATTACTCATAATACTGTGTGTTGCCCGTATTGTGGTTCTGTCGACCCCTTCGGCTATTACCGGAATACAGACCGTATCGTTACCATACTGCTGGCACTGATTATTGTGGTCCTGCTGACTACTGTCAGCGTCAGTGTGTATATACTGTGTAGCTGGTGAGATAACGGTTCATGTATCCCCTGAGCTGACAGTGTACCGGTTATATTAAGCGTAACCGACAGGTTCTCCTTCATACCATATTAAATTTTTCCAGGTATTGCCGCTGCCTTATTTCGTCCCATACAGGAAAACTCGTCTGGGTTTCTGACAAATACGCGAAACTCACAGCCCCTCAATATCAACCACACGCTGTAAGCCGGTAATACCTGAAAATCAGCCTATTACCGCCCACGCCTCCGGCACCATTCCCTTTTGATTTCGAATTCTTTGTTGTCGCTATACCGCTTAATGTTCCCGGTATTATTCAGGTTACCAACAACAGCTTTGCAACAAACCTGAGAAAACCCAAAAGAATCACACAGAGCAAATAACACCTGGCGCAATACCGCTGTGATTACCGAACGTTCAGGTGACATATTTCCAGACGGAAGCCGGCACGCGATCGTAAAGTTTGTTCATTGTCAGTTCTGCCAGCCGGTTGTCAACGGCAGAGTTAAAGGCTTCCAGCTCCGCAGGGGTAAGTTTATAACGTGTGTGGGAAATCACTTTTTCCAGTGTCTCCCGGGATGAACAACGACGGAACTGCTTTGGTTTTAACTTCCATTAGCCTCTCATCACTTTATGCTGCAATTAACGTGATACTGTCAGCATACCGCCAGACTGGCATTCTGATACCCACCCCAAACATAGTGCTCCCGTGCCACCACTTAACCGGTCTCTCAGACTGTAACTCACCAGGTCGGATACGTTTACCGCTCAGACGGATGCTTAATGCACTCTGTTCACGTACATTGCAGATACGTTTTATATACGCGGATTATACACCAGCTATCAGGGATAGCCTTATAGGTACAAAGCAATCTGTTGCTACTGCGTTCTCATGCCCACTGAGCACACTCATAGTGTGTATTTCACATATATGAACTCATGTGTTTGATCTCATGTGTTTGATCTCTCTTATATATTTATAATACCAATCAGACAGTCTTATCCCATCGGTAATATCTGTCTCCTTCCCACCAGGAACGGACTGACTTACGGTAACCACCTCCGAAAACAACTCTGCAATTATCAGAACGCCTGCTTCTTCTTCCCCTGTCCTCACGAAAACTATCCCCTCTTTAATCGCGCGCGTGCGGAAGCATCTTTTCGCAACAACCACCCGGGATTCCGCTACGGCTCTGCCATCGCAATCCCCCCGTTTATCTCCGGACAGCCACATTCCCGATTATTTTTTACGTTTCTCCCCGGTTGTTATGCCGGTGAAGGTGGCGCGCTGTTTTCATAACCACACCGGCTGGTTTAACAACATCCGGAGGAACATTCTCATGGCTACCCCTGTTTCGCTGATGGATGACCAGATGGTCGACATGGCGTTTATCACTCAACTGACCGGCTTAACCGATAAGTGGTTTTACAAACTCATCAAAGTTGGGGGCTTTCCTGCGCCCATCAAAATGGGGCGCAGCTCCCGCTGGCTGAAAAGTGAAGTGGAAGCCTGGCTGCAGGCGCGTATTGCACAGTCCCGTCCGTAATTTTTAACCACTAACCCTTCGCCCACAGCAGACGCAATCTCCGGCCTGCCGGCGGCGCTCTGCTGCCTGTTATCCCCCGTGAGGAATATGAAAATGAAACAACAGTATCAGACCCGTTACGAGCTGCTCCATGAAAACTACCAGAAATGGCTGACCGGCTTCACCCGGCACGCCGTATCATGGGGCGTGTGTCATCCGAATATCTACTATTTCCATAATCTGACGCCCGGGTGGGTGTCATTCAATGGCGAAAAACCGGAGATTGCCATCGTTCCCCAGAGTCTGCACCGGCTGATTTATGGTCCGGACAAACGGAGTTCCCCGTCTCTGGATGATGATCTGGTGGTGAATTTATGCACCAGCGAACATCTGCTGGTTCATCATCCGATGCTGGAAGGGATCCTGCTGTCTGAATGTGAGCGCCTGAAGCAACATTCTCTGGCAAACAAACTGATCAGCCTCTTCCGTCAGTTTGGCGGCACGGAGTTACGTCTCAAACTGGTCTGGCTCTGCTGGCTTGACTTAATGACCGGAAACAGCCTTGACGACTGGACGAAAAACCTGAAACACAAATCAGAAAAAGATCTGGAGCAATGGATCATCGCTCGTCAGGGTCAGAGTGAACCACTGACAAACCTGATGGATCAGTACGTGCTTATGGCATACCGCACATCGGTTGATGCCGCTCACAGTTAATCACGGCGTTGCCCCGGAAGACACACTCCCCGGGGCAATCTGCAGGAACTCTGCTTTATCTGGCTGCAAAATACGATAACAGGGGAGCACAACAGGCAACATACCCGTAAATAATTGCTCCGACACACACAGCCGGGGGAATATACCCGGTGTTATTTTCTGTAATCTGTGGAAGCCCTTTCCGGTAGATATTATGGCTAAGTGATATCTTCCTCCTTCACGGCATACTGAGACGTCTGTCAGGAACTCAACGCTGTACAGCTGAATATCTGAAAAACGATAAGCGTCTTTGCCTGAGAACATTTTTTAAACGAAAACATTCAGGCTGTTTCTTTCCCGACACCGGTGAATGTCCGGCTCATCATGAACATACATGATGATCTTTGGAACTACAAAATACAGTAATACGGCTTCAGTCCTGTCGCCACAAATAATTATATGCAGACACTGCTCACCGTTACAGTTGCAGCTTTACTTCCCGAAAAGCGGCTTTCGTCAGACTGATACAGGAATATAACAGAAGCACGTTATGGCGTTCTGTTATCAGGAATTTTGTGAGATGTGCCTTCATGATTCATACGTACAAATTAAAGCTGCCTACGATATCACCGGATAATGCACTTCCTGAGGAGATTCATCACATTTACGGGACGCATTGCTTCACTATTGTGGCCTTTTTTAGACTTCATTTTTTCCGGAAGTATCCCCCAGCTATTACCAGTGACATAAAAACAACGCCTTTCAGGCGTATATAAGTTCCTTTATCGGCGAATCCGGTAATATGGGGGACAAATACCATACCGACAAACAAGATATCAACAGGTGATCTTTCCGTGTCCATGATTTTTCTGTCCGGTTAAATAACGTCAGTCAGCCATTCTTGTGCTCTCTGATTGTGATCCACAGCGACGTAATACATACCGGGTTACGACGTAAAAAAGAAAGTGATGTTGCCTCCCACCGGGTACTACTGGACAGCAGACAGGTTTACCTTTCAATAACGGCCCGTCTGCAGTCTCCTCTCGCGCCATCCTCTTAAGCTCCATCGGCCGCATGAATGCATTGCCATGATAACGGGTCTGTCTGTCAGCATAACGAAACTGATTACTTTTCCTGTGAGCCCTGCGATTCCGGTCATAATGGCTATATAGCGTATGGTTCATCCTGTTTTTAATCACATGAAAATAACATTATAAACTTCATTTTATCATGTTATTATCACCTTGTTATGATTGTTTTTTAAGCGAAACGGGAACGGTGTATGGATCAGAAAATTTTGTCGGATAAGGTTTTGAATGAAAGAATGAATGCGTATTATTCTCATTATCTTGAAGGGCGTAATATCTCCGTACTGCCCCTTAATGTTTATGATCCCCCGGAACGTTTTATCGCTTACATAAAAAAAAACAGAGAAAACCTGAACATCATACTTTCAGATTTTGAACTTGAACAATTAATTTCGGATATGCGCCTGAAGGCCACGGCCTTCCTGGTACCCCTGGAAAAAATATCCTGGATCGCGGGAAGTGAACGCGCATGCTTATTTTCCTGGTATCTGTTGATGCAGTTTATCCAGAATAACAGGAAAAAAATAAGCGCAGACTTGCTTCAAAAGAATAAACTGTATCTTAAAGAAGAGTATTTAGAAGGGAATGCCTTCCCGTCGGACTCATCGACACAGTTCAGACAAATACTCAGAGTTCTCGATATTCTTTCTGATAAGAATTTGCGGAATAACTGGATAATCCAGACCAAAGACAGATGGATACGGGCATTTAAAACAAAGAGTCCTTTCAGTTACCTCCTCCCGGAGAACGAACATGAATGCATATGGACATGGAATTATTTGAAGGGAAAAAATATTGCACTGGAAAAACTGGCCAGTTTTCCTGGTTCTGCTGATATTTACCACGCAATTCACCTTTCATTTGACATATGGGTTACCTGTCCACTCACCTCACCTGACGATATAAAAAATTTCAGAAACAGTTTCAATAAGGCCAAGGCGCAGCGCAAGTACAAAAAAATGCAGGAAGATAAAGTCAATGTACAGTTTTTTCTTGACGTAGAAACCAGGGCGCAGCTCAAAGAATTATCGAGGGTCAGAAGACTCAGTACCGGCGAAATGCTGCATGACCTGATTGTTGAAGAGTATAAAAGGTACCGACATTCCAGATAATTTCAGACATATATTATCTCCGTGAGTCCCCCGCCACCTTTCCGGTGTACGGGGGTTTTGTCTTTTTTCACCGGGAATACATGTATGAATCCGTCTGATGCCATTGAGGCAATTGAAAAACCGCTCTCCTCCCTGCCTTACTCACTTTCCCGTCACATCCTGGAACATCTGCGCAAACTCACCAGTCACGAACCCGTGATTGGCATTATGGGGAAAAGCGGGGCCGGTAAATCCTCACTCTGTAATGCACTGTTTCAGGGGGAGGTCACCCCGGTCAGTGATGTTCACGCCGGCACCCGGGAAGTACGGCGCTTCCGTCTGAGTGGCCACGGTCACAGCATGGTTATCACTGACCTGCCCGGGGTGGGCGAGAGCCGGGACAGGGATGCAGAGTATGAAGCCCTGTACCGTGACATTCTGCCTGAACTGGACCTGGTACTGTGGCTGATTAAAGCCGATGACCGGGCCCTGTCTGTGGATGAGTATTTCTGGCGACACATCCTGCACCGGGGACATCAGCAGGTGCTGTTTGTGGTGACGCAGGCCGACAAAACGGAGCCCTGCCATGAATGGGATATGGCCGGCATTCAGCCTTCTCCCGCACAGGCACAGAACATTCGGGAGAAAACGGAGGCGGTATTCCGTCTGTTCCGGCCCGTACATCCGGTTGTTGCCGTATCGGCCCGCACCGGCTGGGAACTGGATACGCTGGTCAGTGCGCTCATGACAGCGCTTCCCGACCATGCCGCCAGTCCCCTGATGACCCGCCTGCAGGACGAGCTGCGCACGGAATCTGTCCGGTCTCAGGCCCGTGAACAGTTTACCGGTGCGGTGGACCGGATATTTGACACGGCGGAGAGCGTCTGTATTGCCTCTGTGGCTCGTACGGTTCTGCGTGCCGTCCGTGACTCGGTGGTCTCTGTTGCTCGCGCTGTATGGAACTGGATTTTCTTCTGAACAGTCTGCCAGGGGAAATGCCTGATTACATTGCGTTAACCAACTGAAAACATGACACAAACACCTCATCCCCCTCCTGTTTCTCTTGCGTGACCGCCTCGCCGTTAATAGAATAAAACGATCGATAAAACAGGTATCGATCGTTGCTATCGATCGTTTATAGTGGTTAATGATCTGCGAAAAGGCAGCTGAATCTCTTCATCATGCAGAACGGAATTGCACACAACGGACTGATACTTCTCTGGCGGATGAGAGAGGGGAAGCATTTATGTCCGGGAAAAACCACTTTATCTGACCATGCTGTTTTGTACCTGCCGGTATCCACTTTTGTGGGTACCGGCTTTTTTATTCACCCTCTGTAAGGAAAAGCTGATGAAACGACATCTGAACACCAGCTACAGGCTGGTATGGAATCACATTACGGGCACCCTGGTGGTGGCTTCCGAACTGGCCCGCTCACGGGGAAAACGCGCCGGTGTGGCGGTTGCGCTGTCTCTTGCTGCTGTCACATCACTCCCGGTACTGGCTGCTGACACGGTTGTACAGGCGGGAGAAACCGTGAGCGGCGTAGCACTGGAAAATCATGACAACCAGATTGTCTTCGGTACGACCAACGGAATGACCATCAGTACCGGTCTGGAGTATGGGCCGGATAACGAGGCCAATACCGGCGGACAATGGATACAAAATGGCGGTATCGCCAACAACACTACTGTCACCGGTGGTGGTCTTCAGAGAGTGAATGCCGGAGGAAGCGTTTCAGACACGGTTATCAGTGCCGGAGGCGGACAGAGCCTTCAGGGGCAGGCAGTGAACACCACTCTGAACGGCGGTGAGCAGTGGGTACATGAAGGCGGGATTGCAACGGGTACTGTCATTAATGAGAAGGGCTGGCAGGCCGTCAAATCCGGCGCAGTGGCAACCGACACGGTTGTGAATACCGGCGCGGAAGGGGGACCGGATGCAGAAAATGGTGATACCGGGCAGTTTGTTCGCGGAAATGCCGTACGCACCACCATCAATAAAAATGGTCGTCAGATTGTGGCTGCTGAAGGAACAGCAAATACCACTGTGGTTTATGCCGACGGCGACCAGACTGTACATGGTCACGCACTGGATACCACGCTGAATGGGGGGTACCAGTATGTGCACAACGGCGGTACGGCGTCTGGCACTGTTGTAAACAGTGACGGCTGGCAGATTATCAAGGAAGGTGGTCTGGCGGATTTCACCACCGTTAACCAGAAAGGCAAACTGCAGGTGAACGCCGGTGGTACAGCCACGAATGTCACCCTGACGCAGGGCGGCGCACTGGTCACCAGTACGGCGGCAACCGTCACCGGCAGCAACCGTCTGGGCAATTTCACGGTGGAAAACGGTAAGGCTGACGGCGTTGTTCTGGAGTCCGGCGGTCGCCTGGATGTACTGGAGGGCCATTCAGCGCAGAAAACACTGGTGGATGACGGCGGTACCCTGGCAGTGTCTGCCGGTGGTAAGGCAACAGATGTCACCATGACATCCGGTGGTGCCCTGATAGCAGACAGTGGTGCCACTGTTGAGGGGACCAATGCCAGCGGTAAGTTCAGTATTGATGGCATATCCGGTCAGGCCAGCGGCCTGCTGCTGGAAAATGGCGGCAGCTTTACGGTTAATGCCGGGGGACAGGCTGGCAACACCACTGTCGGACATCGTGGAACACTGACTCTGGCTGCCGGGGGAAGTCTGAGTGGCAGAACACAGCTCAGTAAAGGCGCCAGTATGGTACTGAATGGTGATGTGGTCAGTACCGGCGATATTGTTAACGCAGGGGAGATTCGCTTTGATAATCAGACGACACAGGATGCCGTCCTGAGCCGTGCTGTTGCAAAAGGCGACGCCCCGGTAACGTTCCATAAACTGACCACCAGTAACCTCACCGGTCAGGGTGGCACCATCAATATGCGTGTTCGCCTTGATGGCAGCAATGCCTCTGACCAGCTGGTGATTAATGGTGGTCAGGCAACCGGCAAAACCTGGCTTGCGTTCACAAATGTCGGAAACAGTAACCTCGGGGTGGCAACCTCCGGACAGGGTATCCGGGTTGTGGATGCACAGAATGGTGCCACCACAGAAGAAGGTGCGTTTGCCCTGAGTCGCCCGCTTCAGGCCGGTGCCTTTAACTACACCCTGAACCGTGACAGCGATGAAGACTGGTACCTGCGCAGTGAAAATGCTTATCGTGCTGAAGTCCCCCTGTATGCCTCCATGCTGACACAGGCAATGGACTATGACCGGATTCTGGCAGGCTCCCGCAGCCATCAGACCGGTGTAAACGGTGAAAATAACAGCGTCCGTCTCAGCATTCAGGGCGGCCATCTCGGTCACGATAACAACGGCGATATTGCCCGTGGGGCCACGCCGGAAAGCAGCGGCAGCTATGGCTTCGTCCGCCTGGAGGGTGACCTGCTGAGAACAGAGGTTGCCGGTATGTCTGTGACCGCAGGGATATATGGTGCTGCAGGCCATTCTTCCGTTGATGTTAAGGATGATGACGGCTCCCGTGCCGGCACGGTCCGGGATGATGCCGGCAGCCTGGGCGGATATATGAACCTGACACACACCTCCTCCGGCCTGTGGGCTGACATAGTGGCACAGGGAACCCGCCACAGTATGAAAGCGTCATCGGGCAATAACGACTTCCGCGCACGGGGCCGGGGCTGGCTGGGCTCACTGGAAACCGGTCTGCCCTTCAGTATCACTGACAACCTGATGCTGGAGCCACAACTGCAGTATACCTGGCAGGGACTTTCCCTGGATGACGGCCAGGATAACGCCGGTTATGTGAAGTTCGGGCATGGCAGTGCACAACATGTGCGTGCCGGTTTCCGTCTGGGCAGCCACAACGATATGACCTTTGGTGAAGGCACCTCATCCCGTGCCCCCCTGCGTGACAGTGCAAAACACAGTGTGCGTGAACTGCCGGTGAACTGGTGGGTACAGCCTTCCGTTATCCGCACCTTCAGCTCCCGGGGTGATATGCGTGTGGGGACCTCCACCGCAGGCAGCGGGATGACGTTCTCACCCTCACAGAATGGCACTTCACTGGATCTGCAGGCAGGACTGGAAGCCCGTGTCCGGGAAAATATCACCCTGGGCGTTCAGGCCGGTTATGCCCACAGCGTCAGCGGCAGCAGCGCTGAAGGCTATAACGGTCAGGCCACGCTGAATGTGACTTTCTGATAATCAGGTCACTCTCCTTCAGGCCCCGGTCATCATGGCCGGGGCTTCTTACTTTCAGGGAACAACAGATATGCCGTGGTTGTACATCACGTCTGTTGTCCGGAAGCCCTTTTGCTGCAAAATGGCATCTGAATAGTTTACAGTCTGGTCGGTTATAACCCAATCCCGATGGGGTTACTGACCGTTCTCCAGCCATGAAAACACACTGCTCGCCAGTAAAGGGCTTTTCAGACAATAAACGTCATTCATTTCACCCGTCAGGCCGCGTCTTCTCCGGGAGACGTGGCTTTTTTCATTTATTACACCAGTAAATCTTAACCACCGATAAGGAGCAAATCATGCGATTAACCAGTCGTTTTGGTTATGTAAACCAGATACGCCGTGACCGTCCGCTGACACACGAAGAACTGATGCACCATGTACCGGGGATTTTCGGGGAAGATAAACACACGTCCCGAAGCCAGAACTATACGTACATCCCCACCATCACCGTACTGGAAAGCCTGCAGCGGGAAGGCTTTCAGCCCTTCTTCGCCTGCCAGACCCGCGTACGTGACCCGGACCGCCGGGGATACACCAAACACATGCTGCGTCTGCGGCGGGCCGGAGAGATAACCGGACAACATGTCCCTGAAATCATTCTGCTCAACTCCCATGACGGTACCTCCAGTTATCAGATGTTGCCGGGTTACTTCCGCTTCGTCTGCCAGAACGGCTGCGTCTGTGGTCAGTCTCTGGGGGAAGTACGTGTTCCGCACCGGGGAAATGTGGTGGACAGAGTCATTGAAGGGGCTTACGAGGTGGTGGGCGTGTTTGACCGAATAGAGGAGAAGCGTGATGCCATGCAGTCGCTGGTCCTGCCGCCACCGGCACGCC
>OBVK01000043.1_pt1 | contig 57644 bp, 32 predicted proteins | sample 1501201 | NCBI WGS metagenome assembly OBVK01 (sample SAMEA2580011, study PRJEB22360) | human gut metagenome | biome: human gut; feature: human-associated habitat; material: faeces | place: Denmark | collected 2008/2010 | reverse complement strand
AGGGAAACCATTCGGTAGGCCTTTAGGCCTCGGCCGGTAGCAGAGGCTTTCAGCCGAAGAGCAAGCCACCCGTTCTCACGGGTGGTTTTGACTTGCATATGAAGAAAAGGTTTCTTTTGAGACTTTTCTTATAAAAACAACAGATTTAATTTCTTAAATCTCAACTTCTTCTATACCGTGTGCGTCCAGGCGATATATCTTTTAGCAAACTTGTCTGAGGTAGTTGACATCATGTGATACTGTAAGAGTTGCACCTGGATAGTTCTTGAAGAGCTGTCGGACTTGGGATTGTGAGGTGGGTGAAAAATTTTTGGTTGGTTCATCTAAGATTAGGAGTTGAGGGCTTTCTAAGACTACATGCAGTAGGATTAGTTTTCCTTTTTGCCCACCAGATAGGTCAGCAATTGAAGGTACTGCACCCATAAAATGAGACACAAGAAAACACTCTTGTTGAATTCTGGTAAACTAGAAACAGGAGTGTTTTGTTATGGTCAAAAAAGCATATTCAGTAGAAACTAAGCTAGCCTGTATCGAATGATTCTATTCTGTTCTCAAATCTGAAACCTTCCATCTCTATAAGTGAAGAAACCTAACTAAAGATAGTATAATAGATATTGTTAAAAATTACGTCATATTTTATAATGAAACTAGAATTCAACAGAAATTAAATGACCAATCTCCTGCAGAGTACAGAAAGATGGTCGCATAAGAGGTTTTTTCTTGTCCCATTATTGGGGTGCAGTGCCAGTAGTGGGGCTTTTTTGTGTCTATTGAAAGATGATCTTCACTTACATTAAAGTATTAGATAAAAAGTAAAATAAAAGAGATTAAGTCAATTGTTTTATTTTTGGATTGTTAGTAGTTTGAATTTCAAGAGAATATTTTTACAAATGTTAGAGTCTTTGTAGTTATTTACATGAAAAGGTTTTAGATGTTTTCATGAAAGAAAAGTATGGTCGCTAAACAATTATTTATATTGATTAAAAATTAGAGAAAATACTTGCCTAAACATTAAAAAAAGGATATGATAGACCTCTGAAGAAAATTAATAGATGCATAAAGTGCGTGTTTATCCGATAATATCTTTATTTTTGACGTGCCTTTAAGGTACAATGATTAACAAATAGGAAGTTTATGAATGAAACAAACAAATCATGTTGTTGAAAAAGTGACAAAATACGCTATTCGTAAGTTGTCAGTTGGTGTTGGACCAGTTGCTATTGGAACATTCTTAATGGCAGGTGGTCTTTTCGTGTCTAAGCCAGTTTCGGCAGATCAGGTTACTACGGATGCATCGGTACATCTGGCCTATGTTACTGAGAATGAATTGACAGCTGAAGAGCAGAAGCAAGTGGTTCATGCTATTCCAAAGGAATATCAAAATAATGATACTTTTTATCTAGTCTATAAACGTAAGGGAGACAGTCAAGCTAATCTTCCTAAAACAGGCAGTTCCGACTGGGCGGTAACAGGCTTAGGACTGACGACAGCAACTTTGGCTGTACTCCTATTTTCAAAAAAACATCGCAAAAAGATTATTGGATTGGTCTTGATTGGAGCAGCTGGGCAAAGCTTACTTATCCCTATTGAGGTTCTTGCTTTGCAAAATAAGGAGTTGCAGGCTTATAATCAGAATCTAGCTGTCTCAGATGAGGCGGATTTAGCTAAGGGTGTTATTACCATTGATGGTTATGAGTATGTCGGTTATCTGCGTTACTCATCTAAATCTGAGCTTGAACAACCTTTGGAGAATGCTTTGAAAGGACTTGAGCCATCAAGAGAAGATAGAAACACAGAAAGCCGGTATGAAAAAGATAAAGAAATAAGTTGGGAAAAAGGAACTCAGGAATCAGGCCACGAAGGTGAAGTTCTTGTTCAACCATCAGTCCCAGAGCACACAGGATCGATTAGTACCGATGGTACACAAGAATCAGGTCATGAAGGCGAATCTCTTGTCCAACCATCAGTCCCAGAGTACACAGGATCGATTAGTACTGATGGTACACAAGAAGTTGGCCACGAAGGTGAAGCTGCCGTTCAACCAGCAACCCCAGAGTACACAGGTCCAATTAGTGCTAATGGCACGCAAGAAGTTGGCCACGAAGGTGAAGCTGCCGTTCAACCAGCAACCCCAGAGTATACAGGTCCAATTAGTGCTAAAGGAACACAAGAATCAGGTCATGAAGGGGAATCTCTTGTTCAACCGGAATCCCCAGAGTATACAGGTCCAATTAATGCTAATGTCACGCAAGAAGTAGGTCACGAAGGGGAATCTCTTGTTCAACCGGAATCCCCAGAGTATACAGGTCCAATTAGTGCTAATGTCACGCAAGAATCAGGTCATGAAGGTGAGGCCACTGTTCAACCGGAATCCCCAGAGTATACAGACAACCTTGAAGCTAAAGGGACTCAAGAACCAGGCAACGAAGGTGAGGCTCTTGTCCAAGCTGAGAATCCTGTTCATACCCCAGTTGTCGGAAGTATCACAGAGACTGAAACGCAAGCCATTGATTATCCTATCGAAGTTATTACTGATGATAACAAATATGTGGATGAAGAAGTTGTTGATCAAGAGGGCCAAAAAGGTAGCCAAGAAATCCATAAAGTTTACCAAACCATTGATGGTGTTAAGATTGGTGAGCCGACTATTGTGTCAGGTAAGGTTATTGAGGTGCCACAACCTAGAAAAATCCGTCGTGGCAGCAAGCCTCTAGATGGGACAACGACTGAAGAGTCTATTGTAGAGCTTCCATTTAAAGAAATTGTCCAAGAAGATGATACACTTGAGAAAGGTACTGTGCAGGTTGTCCAAGAAGGACAAAAAGGACAAAATAAAATTACCAAGATTTATAAGACCTTTAAGGGTAGTAAGACTGCTGAAGAACCAACTGTTACTGAAACAGTGCTAGTTCCTGCCCAAGATCGTATCGTTCGCAAAGGGACCAGGATATCTGAAAAACCAGTTCTTACACTGACACAGGTTGACAAGAATGACTTGGGTCGCAGTGCTAAACTTAGCTACAACTTGACTAATCCAGGTTCAGCAGCTATCACGACTATTAAAGCGGTCCTTAAGCAAGATGGACAAGTTGTCCAAACGCTTGATGTTCCTAGCACGACTTTGACTGCTGATTTAACCAACTTAGACTATTACAAGCCTTATACCCTTACGACAACCATGACCTTTGATCGTGGCAACGGTGAGGAGAGTCAGGTTTTGGCAGACCAAACTATCCAACTGGATCTCAAGAAGGTTGAGCTTAAAGATTTTGCACGTACAGATTTGATTAAGTATGACAATCAAACAGAAGTGGATGAGACTCGTCTGACAGCTGTACCTCAGGATCTCACGAATTACTACTTGAAGATGACTTCTGCGGATCAGAAGACCACTTACTTGGCAGTGAAAGCCATCGAAGAAACAACAGTTGATGGCAAGGCGGTTTATAAGGTAACTGCAGAAGCGGATAATTTGGTGCAACGTGATGCCCAAAACCATTTTGCGAAGACTTATAGCTATTACATTGAGAAACCGAAGGCCAGTCAAGCCAATGTCTACTATGATTTTGCTGAGTTGGTCAATGCTATTCAGGCTAATCCATCAGGTGAGTTTAGACTTGGCCAAAGCATGAGTGCTCGCCATGTCGTTCCAAATGGCAAATCATATATCACGACTGAATTTACTGGTAAGTTGCTCAGTGATGGTGACAAACGCTTTGCCATCTATGATTTGGAGCATCCATTGTTTAATGTCATCAATGGCGGAACTATCAAGAATATCAACTTTGAAAATGTAGATATCAATCGCCCTGGTCAGAATCAAATAGCGACAGTTGGATTTAACTTTAAAAACAAAGGTCTGATTGAAGATGTTAAGGTGACTGGTTCGGTGACTGGTAACAATGACGTGGCAGGTATCGTCAATAAGATTGATGAAGATGGCAAGATTGAAAATGTCGCCTTTATCGGTAAAATCAACTCTGTCGGTAATAACTCGACAGTTGGTGGGATTGCTGGTTCAAACTACATGGGATTCGTTAATAGAGCCTATGTGGATGCGACTATTACAGCTCAAAATGCCAACGCAAGTATGCTAGTGCCATTTGTTACTTACATGCTCAACAGTTGGAAATCAGGAACTAAGGCAAAAGTGACTAATTCAGTGGCTAAAGGTGTTCTTGATGTTAAAAACACAAGAAATGTCGGTGGTATTGTTGCCAAGACATGGCCTTACGGTGCTGTTCAAGACAACGTGACCTATGCCAAGGTTATCAAAGGTCAAGAAATCTTTGCTTCTAATGATGTCAATGATGAAGATGGTGGTCCGTACATCAAAGACCTCTTTGGTGTTATCGGTTACAGCTCCGCCGAAGATGGCACTGGTAAAGATACCAAGAGTCCTAAAAAACTCAAACATTTGACTAAGGAAGAAGCCGACAAGCGTGTTGAAGGTTACAAGATTACAGCTGATACATTTGTTAGCGAGCCTTACGAGTTAAATACTCTTAACAATGTTTCTAGTCAAGCAGATTTTGCCAATATTCAAGACTATAAGCCAGAATACAAGCAGGCTTACAAGAATATTGAGAAATTCCAGCCATTCTATAACAAGGATTATATTGTCTACCAAGCCAATAAACTGGCTAAAGACCATAACTTGAATACCAAAGAGGTGCTCTCAGTGACACCGATGAAAGACAGTAATTTTGTCACAGACTTAAGCGCTGCTAACAAGATTATTGTTCACTATGCTGATGGTAGCAAAGACTACTTCAAGCTTTCAGAGAGTTCAGAAGGGTTGAGCAACGTTAAGGAATATACTGTTTCTGATTTGGGTATTAAGTACACTCCAAATATCGTTCAAAAAGATCACTCGAGCCTTATCAATGGAATCGTTGATATCTTGAAACCAATTGAGTTGCAGTCTGACCCAATTTACCAAAAACTTGGTCGTACAGGTCCAAATAAGGTCAATGCTATCAAGAACCTCTTCTTGGAAGAAAGCTTTGACGCTGTTAAAGCTAATTTGACGAACCTTGTGACTAAGCTGGTTCAAAATGAAGACCATCAACTTAATCAATCATCTGCTGCCCAACAAATGATTCTTGACAAGGTCGAGAAAAATAAAGCAGCCCTCTTGCTAGGCTTGACCTACTTGAATCGTTATTACGGTGTGAAGTTTGATGATGTTAATATCAAAGAAATCATGCTCTTCAAACCAGATTTCTATGGTAAAAATGTGGATGTCCTAGACCGTTTGATTGAAATTGGATCTAAGGAGAATAATATCAGTGGTTCAAGAACCTACGATGCCTTTGGTGAAGTTCTCGCCAAATATACTAAATCTGGAGATTTAAACGACTTCCTTAATTACAACCGAAAACTCTTTACCACTATCGATAATATGAATGATTGGTTCATCGATGCCACTAAGGACAAGGTTTATGTTGTAGAGAAAGCTTCACAAAACGAAGGTGTTGGCGAGCACAAGTATCGTGCTTACGATAACTTAACACGTGGTCTACACAGAAAAATGATTCTACCATTATTGAATCTTGATAAGACAGAGATGTTCTTGATTTCAACCTATGACACCATGTCTTATGGAACAGCTAACAAGTACAATACTACTCTTGAAAAACTGAAGCCTGAGATTGATTTAGCTGCCCAACGTCAAATCAACTACCTTGATTTCTGGCATAGATTGGCTACAGACAAAGTTAAAAACAGGTTGTTCAAAGATATTGTCAATCCTGTCTGGGAAGGTTTCTATGTCTGGGGTCATGGTTGGCCAGGTTGGCCAGAGCGTTACGGCCAATTCAAGAACAGTACGGAAGTCTATGCGCCAATCCGTGAAATCTATGGTCCAGTTGGTGAGTACTATGGAGACAATGGAGCCATGGCTGGTGCCTATGCTGCTATCTATGACAATCCATATGATAATCGTGCCAAGGTTACTTACGTCATGTCTAACATGATTAGTGAGTACGGTGCTTCGGCCTTCACGCATGAAACGACCCACCTCAATGACCGTATTGCCTACTTTGGAGATTATGGTCGTCGTGAAGGAACAGACGTTGAAGCTTATGCCCAAGGTCTTCTTCAATCACCAGCTACTCAGGGGCATCAAGGTGAATACGGCGCCTTAGGACTGAACATGGCCTTTGAAAGAGAAAACGACGGTAATCAGTGGTACAACACTAATCCAAACAAGTTGAACTCACGTGAGGCGATTGACCGTTACATGAAGGGCTACAACGATACCCTTATGCTTCTTGACTCACTTGAAGGGGAAGCAGTCCTCAGTCAAGGAAATCAGGACCTCAATAACGCATGGTTCAAGAAGGTAGATAAACAGTTACGAGGTAATAGTAAAAATCAATACGACCAGGTTCGCGCTCTAAATGATAGTGAAAAGGCTATTAACTTGACTTCTATTGATGACCTTGTAGATAATAACTTTATGACCAATCGTGGACCTGGTAATGGTGTCTATAAACCAGATGATTTCTCTTCTGCCTATGTCAATGTCCCTATGATGTCTGCTATTTATGGTGGTAATACCAGCGAGGGTTCTCCAGGAGCTATGTCCTTCAAGCATAATACCTTCAGACTCTGGGGTTACTATGGCTATGAAAAAGGCTTCCTAGGTTATGCGACTAACAAGTATAAACAAGAAGCAAAAGCGGCTGGTAAGGCCACCCTTGGAGACGACTTTATCATTAGCAAGATTTCTGATGGTCAGTTCAACTCACTAGAAGCCTTCAAGAAAGCCTATTTCAAAGAAGTGAAAGACAAAGCGTCACATGGTTTGATGACAGTTGCAATTGACGGCACAACAGTAAGCTCTTACGATGATTTATTAGCCTTGTTTAAAGCTGCAGTAGCAAAAGATGCTGCAACTATTAAAACAGATAATAAGGGTAATAAATCTGTGTCAACAAGTCATACGACGAAACTCAAAGAAGCTGTCTATAAGAAACTCCTACAAGAGACAGATAGTTTCACAAGTTCTATTTTCAAATAATAGATGAAAGAATTCCCTTTGGCGAAAATGAATTGCACCCCAAAAAGTTAGACAGAAAAGATCTAACTTTTGGGGTGCTTTTATTATGAAATTGAGTTATTAAGATAAAAGTCAAATATATGAATTGAGGAATCGTGGTTTTGTAGTGAACCATAAGAAGGTCTAACGTCTGATGAGAGTTCTTGGTCTAACCGCTCTAATTCGTCGTAGATGCAAGTATTCTTCATATCAAGGAGAGGTTGATATGAAAGTAGAGAATCTCATTCAACGCTAGTTCGAAGCATCTAAAACAATGGAAAAGCACTATACAGATTTGCCATTCCAACAAGTAGCCAAAAACTCTATTTATCACTCGTTTTAGATGGTTTCAATAGTGAACTTATTGCTTATAATCTTTCTCCTAGTGACTAGGGATGGCAATACCAACATCAGTATTATCATCGATTTTTAGAAGGGAAAGGAATCCAACCGTCTATGTTACGTAAGGGAAATAGTTCAGACAATGGCATGATGGAATCCTTCTTTGGCATTCTGAAGTCTGAGATGTTTTATGGTTATGAGAGGACGTTTAAGTCGCTTGAGCAATTGGAACAAGTTATTGTAGACTATATTAATTATTACAACAACAAACGCATTAAGGTAAAACTAAAAGGACTCAATCCTGTGCAATACAGAACTAAATCCTTTGCTTAAATTAATTGTCTAATTTTTGGGGGTCAGTACAGTAAGGTGGTGGTTTTGCGTACGCTTTTTACACTGAACTTTAGTTCAAAAATAGAGAATTTCATTAGTGTTTGTTATTCTATGAAAATCTCTAGTTTAAATCAATTTATGTATGTTATTTTCCTATTCAGGTTTATGGTTCAAATCTTTATCTCTAAAAAACTAGACATTGGAGTAAAAGGTATCATTTATCTGAATATTGTAATTATAATCTCAAAACCGTAGAAAATAGTGAAGATATGATTTACCTATTTTGTACTGTTTCTTAATGTTAATTTTGTTCCTAGTTTAGTAAGTGTTGGTATTTTTCGAGGTGCTAAGAATTGTTTATTGAGAATATCCATAGCTGTTCGTCCCATTTCTTCTGTATAGACAGTGACACTAGAAAGTGGAGGATACACTTGTTTAGCTAGAGTTGTATCGTTAAAAGAGATAATTTGAATGTCGTCAGGGACCTTGATACCATTTTCCTGAAGTGCTCTGAGTGCACCAATAGCTAGACTATCACTAGCCGCAAAGTAAGCATCAGGTAAAGTAGCTCCACTCTTAATCTTAGAAGCAAGAAGTTCATAGCCAGATTGGACAGTGAAGTCACCAGTCAGAATAAAAAGAGGGTCATAGATTCCCTTTTCCATACAGTAGTTCCGATAAGAACGTAAACGAGGATCAGAGATGATTTCAGTTGCATCCGTTGTTTTTTCTTGCCCAATGAGTAGGCCTATATTATTACAACCTTGTTCTTTAAGATAACATAGTGCCGATTGTACGGAGTTTTCAAAATCAGTAGTAACACATGGATGTCCTTGATTAAGAGTATCACTATCAACAAAGACCAGAGTCTTTTTTAGTCTTTCTAGTTTCGCAATTTGTTCACGACTAAATTTTCCGATACAGAGTACACCAACGACCTCCTCTCCTAGACTTGAAGGAATGTCGTTGAAAAAGCGAAGCATCTCGTAGTCTAGTTCATAGGCTCTTTTTTCAATACCAAGTCTAATATTATAATAGTAGATGTCATCTAACTCGTGTTCTTCACTAACCCATTGAATAATTGCCACTTGATACTTTTCTTTTTTTGAATTATTAATTGTTTTGTGTTTAGTATATCCGATTTCATCAGCGATAGTTAATATACGATGTCTAGTATCCTCTGTTACGGAAAGAGTTTCATCTTTATTAAGAACACGTGAAACAGTTGAAATAGATACACCCGCTAAGTTTGCGATATCTGTTAATGTAGCCATAGTAGCCTCCTCATATTTCAGTATAACATAACTTTTCTTTTTTACCTATATTTTACTAAAAAAATAGTAAAAATATTGATTTTTCATGTGAAAGGGGTTACAATTCCAGTGTAAATAAAAGAATAAGCGAGGTACATCCTATGAAGACGTCACAGTTAAGAGAAAAGTTTAAAGAAGTTTTTGGTGTAGAAGCAGATCATACTTTCTTTTCACCAGGTCGTATTAATTTGATTGGTGAGCATACTGACTACAACGGTGGTCATGTGTTTCCAGCAGCTATTACCTTAGGTACTTACGGAGCGGCCCGCAAACGTGATGACAAAGTTTTGCGTTTCTTCTCAGGTAATTTTGAAGAGAAGGGAATCATCGAAGTGCCACTTGAAAATCTTCGTTTTGAAAAAGAACACAACTGGACAAACTATCCAAAAGGTGTTCTTCATTTCTTGCAAGAAGCTGGGCATACGATTGATTCAGGTATGGATATTTACATTTATGGTAACATTCCAAACGGCTCAGGTTTGTCATCATCATCATCTTTGGAATTATTGATTGGTGTTATTGCTGAAAAACTATTTGACCTTAAATTGGAACGCCTTGACTTGGTTAAAATCGGAAAACAAACGGAAAATGACTTTATTGGCGTTAACTCTGGTATCATGGACCAATTCGCTATTGGTATGGGAGCTGATCAACGTGCGATTTACTTGGACACAAATACTCTAGAGTATGACTTGGTACCCCTTGACCTCAAGGATAATGTCGTAGTCATCATGAACACTAACAAACGTCGTGAATTGGCTGATTCTAAATACAATGAACGTCGTGCTGAATGTGAAACAGCAGTATCTGAACTCCAAAAAAAACTTGATATCCAAACACTTGGTGAATTGGACCTCTGGACATTTGATGAATACAGCTACTTGATTAAAGATGAAAACCGTATCAAACGTGCACGCCATGCAGTTCTTGAAAATCAACGTACACTTCAAGCTCGTAAAGCTCTTGAAGCAGGAGATTTGGAAGGCTTTGGACGCCTTATGAATGCTTCTCATGTGTCATTGGAACATGATTACGAAGTTACAGGTCTTGAACTTGATACTTTGGCACACATAGCTTGGGAACAAGAAGGAGTATTAGGAGCCCGCATGACAGGAGCTGGTTTCGGTGGATGTGCCATTGCACTTGTAAATAAAGACAAAGTTGAAGACTTTAAAAAAGCAGTTGGTCAACGTTATGAAGAAGTCATTGGTTATGCACCGAGCTTCTATATTGCCGAAGTAGCAGGTGGTTCACGAGTACTTGATTAATGAGAAAGAAGTAGAGATTATGGCTGAAAATTTAGTAAACACTTTTGTAACTCTGGTTATTGAAAATAGTGATTATGAGGAATTGGACCGTATCTATTTGACAAACAAAGTTTTTACTTTGGTTGGAGAAGGAGTTGCTGATGTTGAAACAGATAGCTCTGAATTGATTGACCTTAAAGACCAGTTGCTTCAAGCAGGTGTTAAATCTGGTTCTGTAGGTGAACTTAACGAAGAACAAGATATCATCGGTGCTCAACTCATGGACTTAATTACACCAAGACCGAGCGTTGTTAATCGTAACTTCTGGGGTACTTATAAATCTAACCCAGAGCAAGCAATTGCTGACTTTTATGCACAAAGTAAACGAAATGATTATGTGAAAGTCAAAGCCATTGCACAAAATATTGCTTATAAAGCACCAACTAAATACGGTGACTTGGAAATTACGATTAACCTTTCAAAACCTGAAAAAGATCCTAAGGCTATTGCAGCTGCTAAGAATGCGGTAGCTTCCGATTATCCTAAGTGTCAACTTTGTATGGAAAATGAAGGTTATTTGGGTCGCATTAATCACCCAGCCCGCAGCAATCACCGTGTTGTTCGTTTCCAAATGGAAGACAAGGAGTGGGGCTTCCAATACTCGCCTTATGCCTACTTTAACGAACATTCTATCTTCTTTTATGGTAAGCACGAACCAATGCACATCAGTCCATTGACGTTTGGCCGTCTCCTAACAATTGTTGAAGCATTCCCTGGTTATTTCGCAGGTTCAAATGCCGATCTTCCAATTGTAGGTGGTTCAATTCTTACACATGAACACTATCAAGGTGGTCGCCATACCTTCCCAATGGAAGTAGCAGGCATTAAAGAAAAAGTTAGCTTTGATGGTTACTCTGATGTTGAGGCTGGCATCGTTAATTGGCCTATGTCTGTTCTTCGTCTAAGAAGTGAAGACAAGGAAAGACTTATCGCTCTTGCAACTAAAATCCTAAATTGCTGGCGTGGTTATTCAGACGAAAAAGCTGGGGTCTTGGCTGAGTCTGATGGACAACCTCACCACACCATTACCCCAATTGCTCGTAGAAAAGACGGCAAATTTGAATTGGATTTGGTTCTTCGTGACAATCAAACTTCTGAAGAACATCCAGATGGTATCTACCACCCACATAAAGATGTTCAACATATTAAGAAAGAAAACATCGGTTTGATTGAAGTTATGGGATTGGCCATTCTTCCACCTCGTTTGAAAACAGAACTTAAAGATGTTGAAGATTATCTATTAGGTCAAGGTAACCAAGTTGCTCCAATTCACCAAGAATGGGCAGATGAACTCAAAGCTCAAAATCCGAATGTTACGGCTGAGGAAGTGACAGAAGTTGTTCGACAATCTGTTGCAGATATCTTTGCTCGTGTACTAGAAGATGCAGGTGTTTATAAGACTAATAGTGAAGGCTTGGATCAGTTTAAAGCATTTGTATATTTTGTAAATTTAGCTGATTAATTGTTTTTTCTGAAGAAAGGAGATAAGAAATGGCAATTTTAGTATTAGGTGGAGCTGGTTATATCGGTTCTCACATGGTGGACCGTTTGGTTGAAGCGGGGCAAGAAAAAGTCGTTGTCGTGGATAACTTGGTGACTGGTCACCGTGCGGCAGTTCATCCAGACGCTGTATTCTACGAGGGAGATTTAGCAGATCAGGACTTTATGCGTAATGTCTTTAAGGAAAACCCTGATGTCGATGCCGTTATTCACTTTGCGGCCTACTCACTTGTGGCTGAGTCTATGGAAAAGCCACTTAAGTATTTCGACAATAACACTGCTGGTATGGTAAAGTTGATTGAAGTCATGAACGAATGTGATGTTAAGTATATTGTCTTCTCATCAACAGCAGCAACTTACGGAATTCCAGAAGAAATTCCAATTCTTGAAACAACACCACAAAAACCTATTAACCCATACGGTGAAAGTAAGTTGATGATGGAAACCATCATGAAGTGGTCAGACCAAGCCTACGGCATCAAGTATGTCCCTCTTCGTTACTTTAATGTAGCGGGGGCTAAGCCTGACGGTTCTATCGGTGAGGACCATGGTCCTGAAACCCACCTCTTGCCAATTATTCTACAAGTGGCTCAAGGTGTTCGTGAAAAAATCATGATCTTTGGGGATGACTACAATACTCCTGATGGTACAAATGTTCGTGACTACGTTCACCCATTTGACTTGGCTGATGCTCACCTCCTTGCTGTTGAATATCTTCGTAAAGGTAATGAATCTACAGCCTTCAACCTAGGCTCTTCAACAGGATTTTCAAATCTGCAAATCCTTGAAGCAGCTCGCAAGGTAACAGGTAAGGAGATTCCAGCTGAGAAAGCTGATCGTCGTCCTGGTGATCCAGATACATTGATTGCCTCTTCTGAAAAGGCTCGTACGGTACTTGGCTGGAAACCACAATTTGACAATATCGAAAAAATCATCGCAAGTGCTTGGGCATGGCATTCTAGCCATCCAAAAGGGTACGATGATCGAGGATAATTAAAATAATAAACAAAGGGTCAAAGAGTATATATAATTGTTGTACTCTTTGTTTTTTGAGGAAATAATATGAAAATAAGCTGCGAAATTATTGGAAAAGTTGATTCAGGCGATGTCAGTAAAATTTCAATGGAAAATAATAATGGTGTTGTCATTTCCACACTCACAACAGGTGCTACACTTCAGGAGTTTTTGGTTCCAACGGAAACTGGTGCTCTTAAAAATATAGTACTTGGTTTCAGTGATTACGAGGATTACTATAAGAATAATTTATGTGCCTGCCAGTCCATTGGTAGGGTTGCTGGAAGAATTGGGAAAGCTTCGTATACTCATAATATGGTTCTTTATAGCCTTCCTAAGAATGAGGGAGAAAACTGCTTACATGGCGGTCCAAAAGGAATGCAGGTTCAAAATTGGAACTATGTCACAAACCTGAATGATGAATATGTTGAGACAAAATTTATTAGAAGACTTTATTCAAGTGTGGATGGCTTTCCTGGTGATGTGACAGTCTCTATTAGTTATAGACTTAACAATAATAACCGCTTAACAATACTCTTTGAAGCCTTCGATGTTACAGAGTCAACAGTCTTTAATCCGACGAACCATGTTTACTTTAATCTTAGCGACAAACAGGATTTATCAAGTCATGAGTTACAAATCTATTCAGACTATCGTTTAGAGTTGGATTCTGAGTTAATTCCAACAGGACAAAAAATTAATGTAGATGGAACGAATTATGATTTTAGAAAGACAACTGACTTGCTACCTCGAATTGAAGCAAATAATGGTTTTGATGATGCCTTTGTAGTTGGAGGGGAAACTTGTGATCATGTGAAAGAAGTAGCTATTTTGCATGACAAAGAAAGCGGAGATGGTATTGAAATCTTCTCAAACAGAAATGGTTTAGTCATTTTTACGATGGATGATATCGAAGATAATATTTACTTTGCAAGAGATAAAGGCAAAATGGCAAAAGGGCGTGAAGCTATTGCTATGGAAGCTCAAACCCTTCCAGATGCCATTAATCACAAAGGTTTTGGAGATATTATCTTAGATAAAGGTCATAGTGTAAACTATGAAATTGGCTTCCAATACTTTAATTCATCAAAATAATCATGTATTAGTAAAAGTTTAGTAAAAAACACTAAAATTATTGACTGCATAAACTAATTACCATATAATGTAAACGTATTCAAACGATAGGAGGTTTTCGAAATGGGAAAATCTAAAGGTCAGATGAAGTCTCGTCTATCCTACACAGCTGGTGCTTTTGGTAACGACGTCTTCTATGCAACGTTGTCAACATACTTTATCATGTTTGTGACAACTCACTTGTTTAACACAGGTGATCCAAAGCAAAATAGTCACTACGTACTATTAATCACTAACATTATCGCTATTTTGCGTATCTTGGAAGTATTTATCGATCCATTGATCGGTAATATGATTGATAACACTCATACTAAGTATGGTAAATTCAAACCATGGGTAGTTGGTGGTGGTATCATCAGTTCTATCGCTTTGTTGCTTCTCTTCACCGATTTAGGTGGTTTGAATAAAACAAATCCTTTCTTGTACCTTGTACTTTTTGGAATTATCTACCTTGTAATGGATGTCTTCTACTCGATTAAAGATATCGGTTTCTGGTCAATGATCCCTGCTTTGTCTCTTGATAGTCACGAACGTGAAAAAATGGCAACTTTTGCCCGTATTGGTTCTACGATTGGTGCCAATATTGTCGGTGTTGCCATCATGCCAATCGTTTTGTTTTTCTCTATGACGAACAGTAGTGGCTCTGGAGATAAATCTGGATGGTTCTGGTTTGCATTTATCGTTGCTCTCATTGGTGTGATTACATCAATTGCTGTTGGTGTTGGTACACGTGAAGTTGAGTCAAAACTTCGTGATAACAAAGAAAAAACTAGCCTTAAACAAGTCTTTAAAGTTCTTGGTAAAAACGACCAATTGATGTGGTTGTCTCTCGGATATTGGTTCTATGGTCTTGGTATTAATACACTTAATGCTCTTCAACTTTATTATTTCACATTTATCCTTGGTGATTCAGGGAAATACTCAATCCTTTACGGATTGAATACAGTTGTTGGTTTGGTTTCAGTTTCACTCTTCCCTAGCCTAGCTGGTAAATTTAACCGTAAACGTTTGTTCTATGGATGTATTGCAGTAATGCTCGGTGGTATCGGAATCTTTAGTATTGCAGGAACATCACTTCCAATGATCTTGACTGCAGCTGAACTCTTCTTCATTCCACAACCTCTTGTGTTCCTTGTTATCCTCATGATTATCTCTGACTCAGTAGAATATGGTCAATGGAAATTGGGACACCGTGATGAATCACTTACTTTGTCAGTTCGTCCACTTGTTGATAAACTTGGTGGTGCGATGTCAAACTGGCTTGTTTCTACAATTGCCGTAGCTGCCGGTATGACAACAGGTGCCTCAGCATCAACAATTACAACTCATCAACAGTCAATTTTTAAACTTAGCATGTTTGGTTTCCCAGCTGCAGCTATGCTCATCGGAGCTTTCATCATTGCTCGTAAAATCACTTTGACTGAAGCACGTCACGCTGAAATTGTTGAAGAATTGGAACATCGCTTTAGTGCAGCAACTTCTGAAAACGAAGTTAGTACTAATATCGTGTCTCTTGTAAATCCTACAACTGGTAAACTAGTTGATCTTTCAAGCGTTAGTGATAAACACTTTGCTTCAGGTAGCCTAGGTAAAGGATTTGCAATCAAACCTTCAGATGGTAAGGTTTTTGCCCCAATTAGTGGTACAGTTCGTCAGATTCTACCTACTCGTCATGCGATTGGTATTGAAAGTGATGATGGTGTTGTTGTTCTCGTACACATTGGTATTGGAACAGTTAAACTTAAAGGTGAAGGATTCATTAGTTATGTTGAACAAGGTGATCGTGTTGAAGTTGGACAAAAACTTCTTGAGTTTTGGTCACCAATTATTGAACAAAATGGACTTGATGATACAGTACTTGTTACAGTAACTAATTCTGAAAAATTCAGTGCTTTCCACCTTGAACAAACAGTTGGAGAAGAGGTTAAAGCCTTGTCTGAAGTTGTTACTTTTAAAAAAGGAGAGTAAGAATGAAAACAACTGAAAAAATTCAAACCTATTTGAATGATCCAACAATTGTTAATGTCAATACAGTTAGTGCTCACTCAGATCACAAGTATTTTGAATCACTTGCAGAATTTTCTGAAGGTGAGATGAAGTTAAGACAATCTCTTAATGGAAAATGGAAAATTCATTATGCTCAAAATACAAATCAAGTTTTAAAAGACTTTTATAAAACCGAATTTGATGAGTCAGATTTGGACTTCATTAATGTACCAGGTCACCTGGAGCTTCAAGGGTTTGGTTCTCCACAATATGTAAACACACAATATCCTTGGGATGGTAAAGAATTCCTTCGTCCACCTCAAGTTCCTCAAGAATCAAACGCAGTTGCATCATATGTCAAACATTTTACGTTGAATGAGGCTTTAAAAGATAAAAAAGTATTTATCTCATTCCAAGGTGTTGCCACTTCCATCTTTGTATGGGTCAATGGTAACTTCGTAGGATACAGTGAAGACTCATTTACACCTAGTGAATTTGAAATTAGTGATTACCTTGTGGAAGGTGATAACAAGTTGGCAGTAGCTGTTTATCGTTACTCTACAGCAAGCTGGTTGGAAGACCAAGACTTCTGGAGACTGTACGGTATTTTCAGAGATGTCTACTTGTATGCTATTCCAAGAGTCCACGTTCAGGATCTCTTTGTTAAGGCAGATTATGACTACCAAACAAAAATAGGTCAATTGGACATTGATTTGAAGACTGTTGGTGATTATGAAGATAAGAAGATTAAATATGTTCTTTCGCATCATGAAGGTATCGTTACAGAAGGTGATGAATCTGTTAATGGTGACGGTGAACTATCTGTAAGTCTTGAAGATTTGCAAATCAAACCTTGGAGTGCTGACAGTCCTAAACTTTACAATTTGACCCTTCATGTTCTGGATGATGAGCAAGTTGTTGAAGTCGTTCCAGTTAAAGTTGGATTTAGACACTTTGAAATTAAAGATAAACTCATGCTTTTGAATGGTAAGAGAATTGTCTTTAAAGGGGTGAACAGACACGAATTTAACGCTAGAACAGGACGTTGTATCACTGAAGAAGATATGCTTTGGGATATCAAAGTGATGAAACAACATAACATCAATGCTGTTCGTACGTCTCACTATCCTAACCAAACACGTTGGTATGAATTGTGTGATGAATATGGACTTTATGTTATCGATGAAGCCAACCTTGAAACACACGGTACATGGCAAAAACTTGGTCTAAGTGACCCTTCATGGAATATCCCAGCTAGTGAACCAGAATGGTTGCCTGCTTGTTTGGATCGGGCAGATAACATGTTCCAGCGTGATAAGAACCATGCTAGTGTTATCATTTGGTCTTGTGGTAATGAATCATATGCCGGTAAAGACATTGCTGATATGGCTGATTACTTCCGTAGTGTTGACAATACTCGTCCAGTTCACTATGAAGGTGTTACATGGTGTCGTGAATTTGATTACATTACAGACATCGAAAGTCGAATGTATGCGAAACCAGCTGATATTGAAGAATATCTCACTAACAATCCTCAAAAACCTTATATTTCATGTGAATACATGCATACAATGGGTAACTCTGGTGGTGGATTGAAACTCTACACTGACTTAGAGAAATATCCAGAATACCAAGGTGGATTTATTTGGGACTTCATTGACCAAGCTATTTACAAACCACTTCCAAATGGTAGCGAATTCTTATCATATGGTGGTGATTGGCATGATAGACCTTCTGACTACGAATTTTGTGGAAATGGTATTGTTTTCGCAGATCGTACCCTAACTCCAAAACTTCAAACAGTTAAACATCTTTACTCTAATATTAAGATTACTGTTGATGAAAAATCAGTAACTATCAAGAATGATAATGTCTTTGAAGATCTTTCTGCATATACTTTCCTAGCTAGAGTTTACGAAGATGGTAGAAAAGTTAGTGAAAGTGAATATCACTTTGATGTTAAACCAGGTGAAGAAGCAACATTCCCAGTTGAATTCGCAGTTGGATCTTCAAATGCTGAACGAATTTACGAAGTTGCTTGTATTCAGAAGGAAGCAACTGAATGGGCTCCAAAGGGTTATGAAATTGTTCGTGGTCAATATGTTGCTGAAAAGATTAGCACTGAAACACCAGTTAAATCCCCTTTGAATGTTGTTGAAGGCGACTTCAACATCGGAATTCAAGGACAAAACTTCTCAATCTTGCTTTCACGTGCACAAAATACTCTAGTATCTGCTAAGTATAATGGTGTTGAATTCATTGAGAAAGGTCCTAAACTTAACTTTACTCGTGCTTACACTGACAACGATCGTGGTGCTGGATATCCATTCGAAATGGCAGGCTGGAAGGTTGCTGGAAACTATAGTAAAGTTACAGATACTCAAATTCAAATCGAAGACGACTCTGTTAAAGTGACTTATGTTCATGATTTGCCAGGCTTGTCTGATGTCGAAGTTAAGGTAACTTATCAAGTTGATTACAAGGGTAGAATCTTTGTTACTGCAAACTATGATGGTAAAGCAGGTTTGCCAAACTTCCCTGAATTTGGTCTAGAATTTGCTATCGGCTCACAATTTACAAACCTTAGCTACTATGGATACGGTGCAGAAGAAAGCTACCTTGATAAACTTTCTGGTGCCTATCTTGGTCGATATGAAACTTCTGTTGAAAAGACATTTGCTCCATATCTAATGCCACAAGAATCTGGTAATCACTATGGTACTCGTGAATTTACAGTTTCTGATGATAACCATAATGGTCTTAAATTCACCGCACTTAATAAAGCATTCGAATTCAGTGCTTTGCGCAACAGTACTGAACAAATTGAAAATGCTCGTCATCAATATGAATTGCAACAATCTGACGCTACTTGGATTAAAGTTCTTGCAGCTCAGATGGGTGTCGGTGGTGACGACTCATGGGGTGCTCCAGTTCATGACGAATTCTTGCTTAGCTCAGCAGATAGCTATCAATTAAGCTTCATGATTGAACCACTAAATTAGGTAGTTGTTAGGAATCTAGTTGTACATTATTTGATAAACATAAAAGAGAAGCTTTGGAGACTTCTCTTTTCATGTTTTAAAGGGGATTAAATCATTAGTGTGTTAGTATCTGCCAAAAATCTACAAGCGGTACTGATTAGCACTCCAACACATTATAAATATATTTCAAGTGATTTAAGATAGGAATTAGCTATTACCGGTGTTTCTCTAAAATAAATAAGAATCATACCATTCGTTCAGATGGAATAGTGCATGTGACTTATAAAAAATCTCAAGTAGGGAAATAGTAAATACTACATGCCTAGTTCCAAGTCAGCTAACAAGCTACGGATAAAAAGGACTAGAATAAAGTAAAGTCAGGAGCCCTTAGGGTTCGGATTGTTTTTAGGTTTTCATAGTGAAAAATTTAAAAAGGATCGGTACTGACAATAACGAAAAGTGAGTAAATATTATTGCCTAAAATACAAGATGTGCACTAGTACCAACCTATATGATAATGCTTAGAATCTATAAAAGTTAATTAAAAGAATAGATAATATTGATTTTCTTGGTTAGAGGTATTTAAATTACTTAACCAATTGAGGCAGGGTAGTCTAGACTATATTGATTACTACAACAACAAACGTATTAAGGTAAAACTAAAAGGACTCAATCCTGTGCAATACAGAACTAAATCCTTTGCTTACATAAATTGTCTAACTTTTTGAGTTCAGTACAGGATAGCTTGGGAGAGATTTTTTGGTCTTTACAGCTAAAAAACGGGAAAACTATCAAAGCCTGTGAAACTTTTAAGCAGTATTTAGCTTGATAAGGTACAATAGAGTAAGACAAAATGAATGAGGAGGCTGTCATGAAGTTTTTACATACGTCAGATTGGCATGTAGGACGAACCCTCAATGGCTGGTCTTTGTTGGAGGAGCAGGAGTGGGCTTTTCAACAAATTGTGGATTTGGCTATTAGCGAAAAAGTGGATGGGGTTATCATTGCTGGGGACCTCTATGACCGTGCGGTGCCCCCTGTGGATGCGATTAAGCTTTTTAATAAGACCTTGGCCCGCTTGGTACTGGAGGAGCAGATTCCTGTCTATGCGATCAGTGGTAATCACGATGGGGCTGAACGTTTACATTTTGGGCGTGACTTCTTTCAACATCAGGGCCTTCATTTAAGTACACGTTTGGAGGAGGCTTTTGAGCCTATTGAGTTGGAGAATTGCCAGATTTTCCTGCTGCCTTTTATCGATCCTATTGATGCTCGTATTTACTATAAGGATGATGAGGGAAAGAAAATTCAGGGGATTGGTGATGCCTTGACCTACATTCTTGAGGATATGGAAAAAGCTTTTGATCCTGACAAAGCTCATGTCTTGGTGACGCATTTTGCAGTTTCTAAGAAGGATGATAGCGATGGTCAAGGTCTTCGAGAATTGATGTTGTCTGAAACTAGCAATACGGTAGGTGGTCTTTCTAATGTGACCAGTGACCTTTTCAAGGTTTTCGATTATGTGGCCTTGGGGCATATCCATACGCGCTTTGCCAGTCCGACTCAGCGCGTGCAATATTCAGGCAGTCCGGTCGCCTTTAACATCAAAGAAGCCAAGCGAAAGGAAGAGAAGGGTGTTTATATTGTTGAATTGGATGCGTCTGGTAACTTGTCCCAGACCTTCCATTCCCTAGAGGTCAGACGACCAATCGTGACCCTTCAGGAACCTTTTGAAACCTTGATGTCACCTGAATTTTATAAGGAGCAGCCTTGTCAAAAGGCTTGGTTTGCCTTTGATATTCAACTGTCCAGCCGTAAGGAATTGGAGGGCATCAATGTGCGTGCCCGTTTGGAAGAAATTTATGGGATAGACATTGTAGAAATTACTTTCAGCCGTCTTGGTGATGTTAGGGAAGAAAACCTGACTGTTGATCAGCACTTAAAATATTTGGAAATGCAGTCGCCTCAGGAAATTGTCTCTGATTTTTACCAGACAGTGACTGGGGGCGACGTCTTGTCTGAGAGACAGACTGCCCTTGTGGAAAGTATTTTTGAGGAGATTGGAAGGAGTGGACAATGAGACCAGTCCAGTTAGAATTGACCAATTTTGGACCTTATCGTAAGGAAGTCATCAATTTCACCCAGTTTGACCATGCTCCCCTCTTTTTGATTGGAGGGGACACAGGGGCTGGTAAGAGTACACTCTTTGATGCCATGACTGTTGCCTTGTTTGCTACGACCAGTGGCGACCGCAATGTTGAGGAGATGAGGTCAACCTTCGCTGGTCCAGGGGATGACTTGACCAAGGTAACCTTTTATTTTCAACAAGGCAAGCATCTTTATCGCATTGAGCGAATGCTCCAGCAGGAGAGAGCCAAGCGAGGTGGGGGCACTACCATGCAAAAGGCGACGGCTTCTCTAGTCATTGTGGATAAGATTGGTGGTCAGGAAATTGAAAAGCTTGGGGATAAGATCAAGGAAGTGAGTGATCAGATTGAGCAGATTTTGGGTCTCAATGCCGAGCAGTTCAAGCAGATTATCCTCCTTCCACAAAATGATTTCAGCCGTTTCTTGAAAGAAGATTCTAAGACCAAGACTCAAATTTTAAAGAAAATCTTTGGAACGGGTATTTTTGACCATTTTCAAAAGAGCTTGGAAGAGCGTTTTCGTCAGAGTAATAAGGATATGGAAAAGCGTCAGGCTCAGCTAGATGGTCATTTTGCCAGTCAGGTTTGGTCTGAGGAAGAATTAGCCGTCTTGGCCCAAACGCCAGCCTCTGAAAAACTGGCACGTCTTGAAGAGCTTTTGATTCAGCGTCAAGAAAATGTTACGAAGCAAAAAATCATCTTGAAGGATGCCCATGAGGATTTGGCACAACTGCAGAAGAGCTTGCAAACTGCCCAAGATTTGGCAAAGATTTTCCAAGAAGTGGAGCAAGCCAAGGAGCGTTACCGTCTGGAAATTGAGGAGGGAGCTCAGGGACAGGCAGAGGCAAAAGTGCATCTGGAGGAATTACAGTTTGCTCAAGGATTACAAGAAACCATTAGTAGCTTGAAGCAATATCAGAAACAGTTGATACAATTAGAGCAGGATCTTGATATTGCTCAAGAAGTATTAAGTGAAAAGCGTCAGGCGTTTGAGGACGTTGAGGCTCAAAAAGAGGAACTCGCAGTTCAATCTGAGGATTTTCTTAAAAAAGAAGAGAAACTGGGAGCGTGGAAAGAGGATATTATCTATGCTCAGAGTCTTGCCCAAGAGCAGAAGAAAATTAAAGGTTCAACTACTAACTACAAGCAGTTGGAAGCAACCTATCAGCAGGCTTCAAAAGAGATCGAGACTCTTAACCAGTCTCTGTCAGATTTGGAAGCTAATCGTCTTAGTTTAGAGAGTTTGCATGAGGCCGAAAAACTCCTTCAGTCTGTGGGTTACAGCGTGGAGAATCAACTGGCTCAAGACCTAAATGAAATAGAGAGTCTGAATGAGGAGTTGACAAAGACCGAAAAACGTCGTCAAACGCTATCTTTTGATATTGACCAAGCTCAAGAAATTCTCAAAGAATTGGAAGAGGAGTTAAGAAGGACTTTGGCTTCACGCCGTCAACTCATGATTGCCCAGCTGCAAGCAGAGTTAGAAGAAGGACAGCCTTGTATGGTTTGTGGTGCCCTGGAACACCCTAATGTTGGTGGAGCACAAGCTGATGAAGTGGCTTTGAAAAATCTCATGGATCAGGTGGAGAAGCTTCAAGTTCAAAAGGAAAAGCAAGTCGCTACTGTGTCAAATCGTCAGGCCACCTTGAGCGAAGTTGAATCTAAACGTCAAGATTTGCTTGATCAAGTGACTAAAGTCAAGGTAACTCTTGAAAAGCACTATCAAGAATTAGAAGAGCAAGTTAAGGGACGGTTTGAGTTTGATTTTTCAGAGCACTATGAAGCTGACCGTGGGCAAGCCCTACTCCTGAAGGTTAAGAAGTATTATCAGGAGTTACAAAAACGCTTTGATAAGGAAGAGGACGATTGTGTCCGATATCAGGATGAGATAGGTAAAGCTCAGGAAAAATTGACAAAATTGGCTAAAACCTATCAAGAGGCTAAGGCAGTGCATGAACAATCTAAGGAACGCCTAAGGGATTTACAAGAAGCTCATCCGGAGCTTAAGTCTGTTGAGGTTTATCAAAATCGTATTGCACATGCTAAGCAGGAATTGGCTCTTTATGAGAAGCAGGTCAAGGAGAATGGTGAGGCCTACAACCAACTTCATGCCGATATTAGAGAAATCAAAGGGCGGCTTGAGAGTATAACTAAGTCTAAAGAGAAGTTAGAACAAGACGTTAAGCGATTATCTGCTGAATTAGAGCAAAGTATCAAGGCTGAAGGGGCCCTCACCAATGACTTAGAGCAGGTCGAACTCTGGCTTCTTGAAGTAAATAATCAAGCTATTCCTATGCTTCAAGCCAAATTAACGACTTATGCAACTCTCAAACAAGAGTTACAGACGCAGATTTGTAAGGGACAAGAGCTTCTCCAAAATAAAGAACAACCCGATCTAGATAGTCTAGCGCAAGAAGTACAGGCTTGTCAGGAAAACTATGACAAGCAGCTCGCTCAGGTTTCTGTCATGAAGAAGGGCCTTAAGGATGCGACGGCTACTTACCAAGCGGCTAAAACCCTTCAAGATAGCAACCTAGAGGCCTTCAAGATCCACCAAGAGCTCAGTGATTTGGTAAAGGTGGTTAAGGGAGAAAATACGGCTCTGACTGGTCGTCTTAATCTGGAAGTCTATGTTATCCGTCAGTATTTCCAACAAATCTTGGATTATGCCAATGCCAACTACATCGGTCTCTTAACGGATAACCGCTATTCCTTTGTCTTGAGCGAGGAAGGACGTAGGGCGCGTGATCACTTTGGTTTAGATATCAACGTCTATGATCAGTTGACAGGTAGCGAGCGTTCCGTCAAATCCTTGTCAGGTGGTGAAACCTTTATCGCCGCACTGGCTATTGCCCTATCTCTCTCAGAAGTGGTGCAAAATACCAGCAAGGGGGCTGTTATTGAAGGCCTCTTCATCGATGAAGGATTTGGATCACTGGATAAGGAAGCCCTGACCAAAGCCATCGCTGTTCTGGAACAAATCGGTGAAAACCGCATGGTCGGTGTCATCAGTCACGTGGACGACATGAAAGAAGGCATCGCCCAACAACTAGCCATCATCAAGTCGCATGATGGCAGTAGCCGTATTAAGATTGTGGATAAAGGGTGAGATAAGTTAAGGTGTTAAGAACTCTCGTCAAAACATTTTAATCGTTCTAAGAAATAGTTTCTCATCGGAGTTATCTCTTCTTCTATCTACATATTTCAATTTTCCTAACTATCAGTTTTTTTCTGAAAATAAAAGGAAATTAGTTTGTCCTCTTATTGAAAATGTTAATTTATTAGAAAATTAAGCGATGCTATGTTATAATTTAGTATAGTTGTGTCTCTATAAAATCAAGGAAAAAGTGTATAGAATGTGTTTACAGTCTTGATATCTTATGAAAGTTTGAGACAGGAAAATGCACTAGCTAGAAAAAAATAAGAAAAAATGACAGAAAAAATTTCCGTAATTATTCCCGTTTACAATGTAGAAAATCAACTCCAGACCTGTCTAGACAGTGTCTTGAGTCAGACCTATCAAAATATTGAAATCATCCTTATCAATTATGGCTCAATAGACAATAGTGATGACATTTGCCGTAGTTATGCCGCTAGGGATTCTCGTATCCTCTATTTTAAAAAGAATAATGGAGGGCTTTCAGATGCTCGCCATATTGGTATTCGTCAGGCTAAGGGAGCTTACGTAACCTATGTGGACGCTGAGGATTGGGTAGAGTCAACTTATCTAGAGGAGCTTTATAAGGCACTTCAAGTTCACAAGGCAGATATCGCAGTAGCTAATTACAGTGTTTATAAGGAATTGGAAGATCTCTTTTATGTTTATATCAAGGATGAAGATTATTACGAACAGGTCTATTCACCCGCTCAGATTATTGATGGACTCTTTGAAGAAAGCAATAACATCAATATTGCTCTGATCTCAGCCACTGGAAAACTCTACAAACGTTCCTTGTTTAATGACTTACTTTTCCCAAAAGAGCATGCAGGAGAAGATGGCTTTTTCAACCTTAAGGCCTATCTCATGAGTGACCGTACGGTTTATCTTAATAAGGGACTTTATGTTTACCGTGAGAGTCCAGAGATGCCACCGGCAACTTGGATGCAAGATTGGATGATGACTTTGGTTTATGCCATGGAGGAACGCTTGGCTATTGTTGCTAGCCATGGTTTCCCTCTGGGAAAATACATGGTTACCTATCGTCAGATGCTAGAGGTCTGCTTAAAAAATGTGGAAGAACAAGGTCTCACAGATTCTGAAGCCTATCGCTCAATTCAGGAAAAATTCCAAGTTTTGAGCTTGGCTCCTCAATGTTATGAGACTAAAAAGCATGCTATTGTCCTAGCAGCTAACTATGCCTATGTTGACCAAGTGCTTACGACCATAAAATCTATCGTTTTCCATCATCGCAACATTCGTTTTTACTTGATTAACGATGATTTCTCTCAAGAGTGGTTTAGGGGGCTCAACCGTCATCTAGCTGCTTTTGGCAGTGAAGTGATCAACTGTCGTGTAGATAGTAGTCACATCAAGCAATACAAGACCAATAGTAACTATGCTAGCTATCTACGCTATTTTGTGACGGACTTTGTATCTGAGGAGAGAGCTCTTTATTTGGATAGTGATATGGTGGTTACTGGTTCTCTAGAAGATCTCTTTACCCTTGATTTGCAAGGCCGTCCTTTGGCTGCTGTACGTGACTATGCCATTCAAGTTCAGAATCGTCAGAAGATGTTTGATGCTAGCTTCATGGTGATTGATATGGCTTATTGGAAGCAGTTCAATATGAGATGTCACTTTATTGACATGACTAGCGAATGGCATGATAAGGTACCATTTGCGGAGCAGTCAATTATTAATATGGTTTTTCGTAACAACTGGTTGGCTTTGTCTTTTGACAACAACTATGCTGTGACCAAGTCCAGTCTAGCTGGTTACCATTTGCCAAATGGTCAAGACTATCCTAAGGTTCTACACTATGATTCACACCGTAAGCCCTGGTTATCTTTGGCTTGCCAAGCTTATCGGGAGGTCTGGTGGTTTTATGCCCAAATGGATTGGTCTGAAGTAGCTGGAAATGCTTCCTTATTGCCACTTTCAGAGGACATGCTTTATCCTAAGGGTCGTCCATTTACATGTTTAGTTTACACCAACATTTCAGAAATCCCTCATTTGACGGATCTAATCTCGGCTCTTCCTAAGGTACAATTTAAAATTGCCTCACGCCAGCATGTGTCAGACAAATTGGCCCAATTGATTACCTATCCAAATGTGACGGTTTACTCAGCCATTGCAGGTTTAAATGGGCTAGATTTGGAATTGGTGCGTACTAGTGACCTGCTTTTGGATATCAATCCAGGCAGAAAAGTAGTGGAAATTCTTGATGCCTTTAGGTTTGAAAATAAACCAATTTTAGGATTTGAGGACCTTAAGTCGACCAAGCATAACCAACAGACCTACTCAAGAGATCGTTGGAAAGAGATGGCTGAGACCATCCGCCAGATGCGTAAGAAGAGCCTATAATCCTTTATTTGGATAAGTGGTCTGAAATTTAGTTTATGTCTCATTTCTAACGAAAAATATTAGTCTGTCTATAGGGCAGGAAGTAGGAGTAACAGTGAAAAAAATTGGTCAATCGGTAATCACCAAACGTGTGTTATGGACCGTCTTTTTCCTCTTTATTTATTGTTTAGGAAATCGCTTTGTTCTACCGTTTGTGGATTGGAAAAATGCAAATATCTTTGGGGGAGCCATGGGTTCCTTGGGTTTCTCTAGTGCCATGATGGGTGGGAACCTCAGCTCTGTGTCTCTTTTTTCAGTAGGCTTGTCACCCTGGATGTCAGCAATGATTCTCTGGCAGATGTTTTCTTTTTCTAAGAAAATGGGCTTAAAAAATCTTCCCGACGAGATTCAGGACCGTAGAAGAATGTACTTGACCCTAGCAATTGCCCTGGTCCAATCTCTGGCAGTGTCCTTAAACCTACCTATCGTTTCTGGGGTTAATGGCGGTCTCGCCGTTTTCATGAATACTATTTTATTGATTTCTGGGACCTTTTTCTTGGTTTGGCTATCAGACCTCAACTCCCTCTTTGGGATTGGAGGCTCCATTGTCATCTTGATGGCAAGTATGATGGCCAATCTGCCTTATCAAATCATGGATAGTATTGAAAAATTAGGTATTGGTTGGGATGTCTTACTTCCTCTGATTCTATTCAGTTTGATTTTCCTCTATGTTTCAGGGATTGTGCAGAGGGCTAGATATCGTATCCCAATCAATAAAATCAATATTCATAACCGCTTCAAACAGTATTCTTACTTGGATATTATGTTGAATCCAGCCGGGGGGATGCCTTTCATGTATGCCATGTCCCTGGTCAGCATTCCACAGTATGTCTTTATGCTGATTCAGTTTATGCATCCTGAGAATAAGTGGGCTAGTGAGGCTATCAAGGCCTTGACGGTCGGTCGGCCTCTTTGGTTAGTTATTTATCTAGTCATGCTCTTCGTTCTAGGGTTAGCCTTTGCCTTTGTTAATGTCTCTGGTGAGCAAATCTCAGAACGTATGCGCAAGTCAGGTGAGTACATCTACGGTGTTTATCCAGGCCAAGAAACCAGTGACTATATCAACCATTTGGTGCTTAGATTTGGTTTCATTGGTGCCCTTTACATGCTTTTTATGGCAGGTACTCCAATGCTGATTATCTTGGTCAATCCAGATTACCTGCAACTGAGTATGATTCCTGGTACTTTCTTGATTTTTAGCGGTATGATTTACAATGTTAACGAGGAAATGAAGGCTTTGAAGCTTAACACTTCCTACACCCCGCTTTTTGAAAATGTATAATATCTCACCCTTCGTGGGGCTGAGAGGCAGGCTGGTGATGCGTGATCGGTCTGCCCCTCAATTTCAAGTATTGTGATGAGAAGGCAGTGGAGGAGCACTCATGTATTATTTTATTCCAGCTTGGTATGGACAGACGGATGAATTTTGGAAGACTGCTATTGATCCTTGGTATCGTATCCGCCAAAAAATAGAATTTGATGATAGCTTGCACCAAGTTCGCATTTTTCAAGATGAAGATCTAGCACCTCAACTTTTACTTTTAGCCTATCAACCGCATTTGCGTTATTTCTTACATCGTCATGATGTCTTAGAAGTTGGATACACAGCTATTTTTGATTTGATTCAAGGTATTACTGATGAAGAGATGCGAAACCTTCAGGTGACAGACTTGGAATGGCCAGAAGGGTCTACATTTGTCTACACACCATTTGCAATTGTGGTTCAATGCCAACACCAGCGTTATGCCGAGGTTGAATTTGGATCAGAGGGTTTTATTGGCATGATTCGCTACTATAAGGATGAGCAAATCATTCGCGAAGACATCTACGATGATCGCGGCTTTATTTCGAGTAGCCTTTATTATGAAGAGGGACAACCAATCTACCGAAATTACCTCAACGCCAAGGGAGTCTGGCAGCTTTGTCATTTCTTTGATGGACGTGGAATTGTAGCCAACCCTCGTACGGATGGCCGTTTCGAAAAGAGTTATTATGGTGATCTTTCAGAAGTTATCTGGGAATTTTTGACTAAATTCTTGGATGAAAAGGTTGAAGTATCAGACCGTTTTGTTATTGCGTCTGACCTGCGTCACAACAAACAACTCTTTGAACACTTGCCAACAGAAAATACAAAGATTTTGACCTGGTTCGCAGAACGTAATCAGGAAGACAAGGTCGATGCTTATGAGGCCTTTCTTCCACAGGTGGACTTGATGATTGCGGATCGTTACGATTACTTGGAACAATTTCAGGTTGTCTATCCGAAAGAGGCTAAGAAGCTCAAGCACATGGCTTCCTTCGATACCCGTTTGGCTTTGGGAACCAGTCAACGTGTCAAAGAGTCAAAAATCTTTTATCAGCTTGACTTCGATCAGTTGGATTTAGAGGCGATTTATCAGGTTTTAGCTTTCGTGGCTAAGTATCCAAAGACAAAGGTTGAGTTTGGAGCATTTAATGCCAATCCAGAGCAACTTGGTAGCCTGCAAAATCAAGTGGAAAAAATGATTGAAGAACGTTTGAGTCCAGAAGCTTTTGAAGAAGTTGTGGAAAGTAATGGTGCAGAAAATAAATTGGAGGAAAATAAGGAAATCATCAGTCGATTTTCTTTCCAAGACCTGAGAGACGAGACTGCTCTAATCAAGTCACTTCAATTTACACGCCTTATTGTCGACTTGAGTAAGGAGCCTAATCGTTATACACAGATTGCTGGAATTAGTGCCGGTATTCCACAAATTAACCGTGTGGCGTCTGAGTATGTAACCCATCAAGAGAATGGTTATATCTTGAAGCACTTGTCTGATTTTGAAAAAGCGGCTTACTACTATTTGGGACAATTGAACAACTGGAACCGTTCTCTTATCTACTCGATTGAGAAGATTAAGGAAAACACGGGAGACCGTTTGGTACAAAAATGGGAGAATTGGTTGAAGGAGAAGCAGGATGACCGAGGATAATCGCCTGAAAATATTACAAGTTGGATCATCCAACTGGTCAGAAAATCAGGAAATTCCTGAAAATATGAAATGGTACTATTGCAATCTTGGTCAGCTTGAGACCTTGCAAGAAACCATCGAAGAAGACGAAATCAAGGCTTTCACAGCGGTTATTGTGGACAGTCTTGAGGGGCTTGAGGAATTGATGGTTATTAAAGAGTATTTGATTCCTCACACTATTTTCTTTGATCAAACGATTGAAGTGACAGATGAGAGACTTGCTCAGTTTATCAAGGAAGTCTGCGCTGTTCCAAGTGATTTTTCAAATCATGTTCAGTTTCTCTTTACCCTTTCCAAAGCGCTCTTTTCAGGGCAATACGGGGATAAGATGTTTCCATTCACTACCCAAGTTAACCCCAATTTTAGTGGCCAAGTGACCTACCATGGTTATGAAAATGTCATTTTAAACGGCGACTACGGTCAAGAATTTACTCCTGTCTTGGACTGGACCTATAATGTCAGAGCCAGCAAGGAAAACCCAATTGAGCTTTGGTTGGAGTTTGAAAAAGAAGATACCTGTGAGTGTCGCTTGATTCTCAATCTTCTGCCAGAAGGTTCGGTAGCAGGCATTTTCAAGACCTACATCATTTCAGAAGAAGAAATGCGCAAAGAAGCCATTGTTCTTGATGAGGACAGGATTTTCCTTTTGTCAGCTAGTCTTGAAATGAAGGGCAGAGGTCAGATTACTATTGGTGGGCTCCACCAACGTTTGACGCGTTTTCAATTTGGAAAGTTTGTACTTGGAGGTGGTATTCTCCACGACAGAAAGCGTCAAGAAATCAACTATTTCTTTTATCCTGGGGATTTCAAGCCACCTTTGTCTGTTTACTTCTCAGGTTTCCGTCCTGCCGAAGGTTTCGAAGGTTTCGGGATGATGAAGGCTATGGGAACTCCCTTTTTGCTCTTTTCAGATCCTCGCCTCCAGGGTGGAGCATTTTACATTGGGACTGAAGAGCTTGAAAATAGTATCAAGGACACTATCCAACATTACTTGGACTACCTAGGTTTTGACAATAGTCAACTCATTCTCTCTGGAATGTCCATGGGAACCTTCCCATCTATGTACTATGGTGCGGACTTTGAGCCTCATGCGATTATCATGTCTAAACCTCTAGCTAATGTCGGTACTATCGGTAATCGTGCCAGACTCTTGGCGCCAGAGGTCTTTCCAACAGGCATTGATGTCTTGCATTTGCAGACAGGACGTTTGGATAATGAGGGTGTTGAGGCCCTTAATCAGAAGTTCTGGAATAAGTTTGAAAAAGCAGATTTTGCAAACACGACCTTTGGTCTTTCTTACATGAAAGACGAGGATATGGATCCAACGGCCTATGAGGATATTACCAAGTCCCTCTATTACTCAGGGGCTAAGATTCTCAGTAAGGGAACATCAGGTCGACACAACGACGATTCATATACGGCGACAACTTGGTTTGTCAATTTTTACCGTATGATTTTAGAAAATGATTTTGGAAGGAAGGAGTAAGAATGTTCAGAAATAAGAAATCAGAAATCTTGTGGGGCTTAAACCACAAAGCCTACATGTATGGCTCAAAAATTGTTAAGCGCCAAGATGGTTCTGTGCAATTTTACAATCCTTTGGTGCCATCAGGAACGGAAATCCAGTCTTGGATGGCCATCCAAAACTATCAAGCTGGTCGTACCCAGCCTGCCCTCCCACTTTTGAAAAAGGGGCATAGCTATGACTTGACGGCTAATCTCGAAGCTGTACCAACAGGTTCAGTATTTTTGAAAGTCAGCTTTTTGGACCGTTATGACAATGAAATTAAGCAGCTAATTGAAAAAAGTACCCAAATGACCTTTGTTTATCCTCATGAGGCTTATACCTATCGTATTTCTCTATTGAGTGCTGGGGTCAAAGAGCTGGATTTCTACAGCTTAAAACTGGAAGAAACAGGAGAAGAAAATGTTTAAACAACTGAATCCTATTCTCTCTGTTAAGGAAATACTCAAGGAGATTAACGGACGAGCTGATGAAATGGCAGGTTTGACCAATCTTGAGTTAAAAAATAAAACGCAAGAATTTAAGGAGCGTTTGGCTCAAGGAGAAAGCTTGGACGACCTCCTGCCAGAAGCCTTTGCGGTTGTTCGTGAAGCTGATAAGCGCGTGCTAGGCATGTTCCCTTATGATGTTCAGGTCATGGGAGGCATTGTCATGCACCAGGGCCATATTGCTGAGATGAATACGGGTGAGGGGAAGACTTTGACGGCAACCATGCCAGTCTACCTTAATGCTTTGTCAGGTGAAGGCGCTATTCTCGTTACGATTAATGAATACTTGGCTATTCGTGACGCTGAGGAAATGGGTCAGGTCTATGAGTTCTTAGGGTTGACGATTGGTGTTCCCTGTGTGGAAGGTAGTAATGAGATGGATCCAGCAGAAAAGCGTGCCATCTATCAATCGGACATCGTTTACACGACAAATGCCAGTCTAGGTTTTGACTATTTGATTGATAACCTTGCTTCTAACCAAGACGGTAAATACATGCGTCCCTTTAACTATGCCATTGTCGATGAGGTGGATTCTGTTCTACTGGATAGTGCGCAGACGCCCTTGATTATCTCTGGTGCACCTCGTGTTCAGTCCAACTATTATGGAATGATGGATACCCTCATGACCACCTTGGTCGAGGGTGAGGATTATATCTTCAAAGAAGAAAAAGGTGAAGTTTGGTTGACCACTAAGGGTGCCAAGGCTGCTGAAAACTATCTTGGTATCGGTAACCTCTACGATGAAGTAAATAGCACCTTTGCCCGTCATTTGCTCTTTTCACTTCGTGCTCACTTGCTCTATAAAAAGGACAAGGACTATATCATTCGTGATGGTAAGAAAGGGCCAGAAGTAGTGCTTCTTGACAAGTCAACAGGTCGTCTTTTAGAATTGACTAAGCTCCAAGGGGGACTCCACCAAGCTATCGAAGCCAAAGAATTAGTGGCCTTGTCACAAGAAACCAGAGCCATGGCTTCAATCACCTACCAAAGTCTCTTTAAAAAATTCCAGAAAATTTCAGGGATGACAGGGACTGGTAAGGTGGCAGAAAAAGAATTTCTAGACACCTACGGTATGAAGGTCATTCAAATCCCGACCAACCGTAAGAAACAACGTATCGACTACCCTGATAAGATTTATGAGACCCTACCAGAGAAAATCTTCGCTTCTTTAGAGTATGTTAAGCATTATCATGGAAAAGGCAATCCAATCTTGATTTTTGTAAGTTCAGTGGAAATGTCAGAGCTTTATTCTTCTCTGCTTTTGCGTGAAGGAATTGCTCATAATCTCTTGAATGCCAACAATGCACCACGTGAGGCAGAGATGATCGCCGAGTCTGGACAAATGGGTGCCGTGACAGTTGCGACTTCAATGGCTGGACGTGGAACAGATATCAAGCTCGGTAAGGGGGTGGCTGAACTGGGTGGATTAGTCGTTATCGGTACCGAACGTATGGAAAGTCAGCGTATTGATTTGCAAATCCGTGGCCGTTCTGGACGTCAGGGTGATCCTGGTATGTCTAAATTCTTCGTCTCACTTGAAGATGACGTGATTAAGAAATACGGTCCATCGTGGGTTCACCGTATCTACAAAGAATATGCTATTAATGATCACATTGAGCCTAAGGAACTGACAGGTCGCAAGTATCGTAAATTGGTTGAAAAAGCCCAAGAAGCTAGTGAAAGTTCTGATCGTACCTCACGTCGTCAGACGCTTGAATTTGCAGAAAGTATGAACATCCAACGTGAGATGATTTATGCTCAACGTGACCGTCTCATTTACTACAATCAAGGTTTGGACACTGTTATCGACGAGGTTCTTGACGATTTCATCGACCAAGCTATGACTGAGGAAGATTTCTCAAAAGCGGAAAATCTTTACCATTTCATCTTGCGTAATATCAGCTTCCGAATCAATGAAATTCCTAAGGATTTAGACCTCAACAATCGTGAGCAAGTCTTGGAACTCATCTATCAGTTTGCCTATCGTGAACTTGATACTAAAAAGCAGGAGTTGAAAACCAAGGAACTTAACGAGTATTTCCAACGTCTATCCATGCTTAAGGCTGTGGATGACAACTGGGTAGAGCAGGTAGACTATCTGCAACAACTCCAAATGGCTATCGGTAGCCAGCAACTCAGTCAAAAGAACCCTATTGTCGAATATTACCAAGAGGCATACAAGGGCTTCGAAGCCATGAAACGTCAAATCAGAAAGGATATGGTTCGTAATCTTCTCCTTAGTCAGGTGCAAGTCACTAAAAAAGGAGATATCATCAGCCATTTCCCATAAAATAAGGAAATTATGACAGTATATAACATTAATTTAGGCATAGGGTGGGCCAGCAGTGGTGTCGAATATGCTCAGGCCTATCGTGCTAAGATTTTCAAGGAAATGGGGCAAGAAGCAAAATTTGTTTTTATGGACCTCATCCTTGGGGATAATATCGAGCATATGACTAGCAAGATTGATTTTTCAGACGATGAAATCATCTGGCTCCATAGCTATTTTACAGATGTTAAGATTGCACCATCGACCATTAGTCTAGCAGAAATCGAAGCCATCTTACCTACCGATCCTGAGCGTAAGGAAGTAGCTGGTCGCCTCATTCGTTACCATTATCCACAGGATGATATGGTAGTAGCATGTAACCTTCGTGCCACTGATGAAGGCGCGGTGGAAACCGTCAGCTATTTTGTCAATGACAAGCTCTTGCGCAAGGATTTTTACTCCTACACTCGTTATTGCAGTGAGTATTCTGCGCCTAAGGACAATCAAGCCAAGGTTTACCAACGCCGTTTTTATAACGAAGATGGATCTACAGCCTATGACATGATTGTAGGAGACAATAATCAAGATATCTATCGTTTCCCAGATCAGGTTCTCTATGGTAAGCAAGAATTCCTTCGCTATTTCTTCAAACGTCTGGCCCTAACTAAGGATGATGTGGTCATCTTGGACCGTGAAACAGGTATTGGTCAGTTGGTCTTTGAAGAAGCGCAGGCTGCTCGCCTAGGTGTCGTTGTTCACGCTGAGCACTTTAGTGTCAATCAAACTGATGACAACTATATTCTCTGGAATAACTATTACGAGTACCAATTTACCAATGCGGATAAGGTTGATTTCTTTATCGTGGCGACAGATCGTCAGAGGGAAATTCTGCAGGAACAGTTCCGTCACTATACCAACCATGATCCCAAAATCTACACCATTCCAGTGGGAAGCTTGACTAAATTAGTCGGACAGAACAAGACACGTAAGCCGTTCTCAATGATTACGGCCTCACGATTGGCTCAGGAAAAACACGTTGACTGGTTGGTTCGTGCGGTTATCGAGGTTCATAAGACTCTGCCAGATATCACTTTTGATATCTACGGTAGTGGTAGTATGGATGCCAAGTTGCGTGAGATTATTGTCGAAGGGCAAGCAGGAGAATACATTCGTCTCATGGGACATGCTGATTTGACCGACATTTATAGCCAGTACGAGGTCTATCTGACAGCTTCAACCAGCGAAGGTTTTGGACTCACTCTCATGGAAGCGGTTGGTTCGGGACTTCCGATGATTGGATTTGATGTGCCTTACGGAAATCAAACCTTTATCCAAGATGGAGTTAACGGTTATCTCCTCCCCGTTGCTGAAAATCATGTCGTGGATGTTATCACCAAGTCCTATAAGGATGCCATTGTTCGTCTCTACGAAGAAGGTAATATCGAGGCCATGCGCCAAAAATCTTATGACTTTGCCAAAGGTTTCTTGACTAGTCAAGTCAAGGCAGCTTGGAAACAGTTACTTGAGGAGGTACGCTCATGATATTCTTATGTGATTACTATAATCAAGCCAGTAAGGATTTGGCTTACTCTCTTCAGGCAGCAGGCTACGATGCTACAACAGTTGTCATCAATCCAGATGGATTCCTCCCTCAAGGAGCTCTTTCTCCTTTCACCTATTATGTGGAAGCAGTAGAGGAAATTGGCAAACCACGCTTTTTCAACCAAGTTCCTGTGCCAGCCTTTTGGGAAATTTCAGGGAACAATCAGATGGCGCGTGTGTCTAATCTCGCTGAAGAACGTGCCCGCATCACCTACCCAGAAGGTAGCAAGGCTCGTATCGTTAAAAGTGTCCAATGGTTAGACAAGTCAGGAAAGATTCGCCAAGTAGACCACTACAACAAATACGGATTCTGCTTTGCCAAAACCACTCATGATGAGAACGGTCAGGCACTCTTTACCAGCTACCAAACCAAAGAAGGCGACGAACGTATCTTGGAAAATCATCTCACCAGTGATATTCTCTTGACCCTACCAGGACAAGCCCTTCGTCGTTTCGCCAACCGAACCGAATTTATCAAAGACTTTCTAGCTCAGTTCTTTGGTGAAATCGACCATATTATATTTAATAGTTTGGCAACACCTTTCATTGTCTCATGGACTATGGAAAATAAAAGTGCTACTGATGTGCTAGTCTGGCAAGAGCCACTGGGTGATATCCTTCCTGGTAATATGAATGGTATCTTGGAGGATAATTCAGCCAGAGCCAATGCCATCATCATTCCTGATAAGGCCACTTATGAAAAAGCCTTGACGCTGGTGCCTGAGGATAAAAAACATAAGGTCTTGTCACTTGGCTATGCCTATGACTTCAAGGAAAATCATGGCAAACCTCGTAATGCCTTTATTGCAACCAATTCAGACCAAATTGAGCGTTTAGAAGCCTTGGTTGAGTCACTCCCTGATGTGACCTTCCAGATTGCGGCAGTCACTGAGATGTCACCAAGATTGCTCTCAATGATGCGTTATTCAAACGTTGTGCTCCATCCAAACGCTAGTCACAAGCAGTTGGACAAGCTCTATCAAGAGTCTGACCTCTACTTGGATATCAACCATTATAATGAATTGTACAAGGCGATACGAACAGCCTTCGAACATCAGTTGTTGATTTTGGCCTTTTCAGAAACAGCTCATGGACGTGTTTATACAGCACCAGAGCATATCTATGCCAGTCAGGACTATCCAGCTATGGTTGCTAAAATTAAGCAGGTTCTGGGCAACAATCAAGCCATGCAAGAAGCCATGCAAGCTCAAAAAGCTCAAGCCAATACTCTGCCTGCTTCTGAGTTGGTCGACCGCTTACAATCACTTTTAGGAGGAAATCATGTCTAAAAAAGATTTGTTCTACGGTGACGTTGAAGGTCGTATGGAAGAACTCAGGCAAAAGCCTATCATAAAGGAAAAAGAAACTAGAGGAGAGAAGATCAACAAGAGCTTTTCAATCATGCTCGGACTTGTTATCATCATCGGTTTAATCTTCACCCTCATTGGTTTGTTGAGGTAGTTCTATGATGTTAGTATTTATGGTTCTAGCAGTGATTCTTTCGGTTTTCCTTATCGTCCTAGTGACCATCCAACCACGTCAGACACAGATTTTTTCAACGGATGCTACGAGTAATATCGGTAAACCTAGTTATTGGGCTAGCCAACCGATTCGAAAAATGTTGACCTTGGCTATTAGCTTAGCCCTCTTTGTTCTCCTACTTATTTTTATGATTGTCTCTTATAAGTAGAGGATTTTATACCATATAACAGAAAGAAGTATGTCATGCGCGTACATTTTACAAATTTATTTGGCCAGTCCTCACGTAGTGTGGCCTTGATTGCCCAAAATGATACCATGAAGATTGTCAAAGACCTAGGTGCTAATGAACTGGGGATTTACTTCTATGATAGCAGCCAAGAGCCAGCTGGAGAATTGAATGCTCGTCTTGATGGGGTTGTAGCAGGAGTGAGTGTTGGAGATATCGTTTTCTTCCAGTCACCATCATGGAATGGTAGTGAATGGGATAGCCGATTGCTTAGTAAGTTCAAGGCTGTTAATGCTAAGACCGTTATGTTTATCCATGATGTCCCACCTCTCATGTTTGATAGTAACTACTATCTCATGTCTTCTTATATTGACATGTACAATCTCTGTGATGTCATCGTTGTTCCATCTGAAAAGATGCGTGATCGACTAATTGAGGAAGGGCTAACAGTTGAGAAGATTATCATCCAAAAACTTTGGGATTTGCCTCATAGCCTAGACTTACATCAACCTAGCTTCCAAAAGAAGATGATTTTTGCTGGGAATCCAACACGCTTTCCACACGTTCTAGACTGGAAACAAACAACCCCTCTACATGTTTATGCGGACAAACAAGAGGATAAGGATTATTCCAAAGTCCACCTCGAAGGCTGGCGAAATAAACATGAGCTTTTGCTAGAACTATCTAAGGGAGGATTTGGTCTGGTCTGGGGGAATTCGGAAAGACCAGAGGACGAACCCGACTACTATAAGTTGAATATTTCTTATAAACTTTCTACCTACTTGGCGGCAGGTCTACCAGTCGTAGTGCCTAACTATCTCTCAAATGCAGACTATATCAAAGAACATGGTCTAGGATTCGTCGTTTCAAGTCTGGAAGAAGCAGATCGTTGCGTTCAAGAATGTACCAAGGAGCAGTATGCACAGATGGTAGCTAACGCCAAGTATACTGCCTACCTCATTAGTCGTGGTTATTTCACAAAGAAACTATTTATTGATGCTATCATGGCATTAAGTTAGTATTTAAAGGATTATCAGAAGTAATCCTTTTTTTGCTACTATTCTGAGTATATATCTTGACTTTTCGAAAACTACTCAAATTATTTTTAATTTGTACTAAAGGATTTAAGGAAGATTCGTCTCATTAGGAACAATCTTAAAAAATACCAGCTAATAGACTAACAGATGTAAAGAATTTCCCTTAAATAATTGATTGTAATTGTGTGATAATTTATCAAAAGCGGAATTACAGGTCTGGCCTTTCTTACCAAACGTAAGAAAGATGAAGAAAAAGTGAAGACTTCTAAGATTTCATAAGTGACTCATTATCTTCTAACTAAGACAATTAAATCCCCTTATCGATTGAAATGTTTTCCTAATTGGTAGGGATTTTTTTATACTTTAACCCAAAAATATCAAATAGTTTTAATATATGTTGGATTTTCGATTATTGTAGTGTTTTTGAGGGGAGAAAGGATTTATAAGTTGATTGAAAGTAATCTCGAAATGAGATTTTTTGCTTAATTTTATGATAAAATTTAATGGAGTGTTTTATTCAAAGAATTAATGGAGAAGATATGTTTTTTAGAAGGAATGAAGGTCAATATCGTGAAACTGAGCGTGTGACACGTTTTAAACTGGTTAAGTCAGGAAAGTACTGGCTTCGTTCAGCGATGTCGAATTTTGGTCTTTTTAAGGTGCTTAGAGGGGGTGTAGATACTCCGTCTCTTAACACTCAACAGGTGGAGGTGAATGAACATGCTTTTTCAGGTCAGACACTGCTAAAGGGTGTGCTTGCAACGGGGGCCGTACTAGGTGGGACTGTTGCGACTCAAGTGACTCATGCGGATGAAGTGACTAATCAGCCAATTTTGGAAAGTGAAGCAGGAGCTAGGGCTGATCTCTTAGCTACATCTGATTCAGTTGTTCTAGGGAATATTGGGTCCGTAATTAGCGCTCAAGAGAGTCAGGTAAATAGTCAAGAGTTATCTGAAACTGTGTCAAGTCAGAATTCGGAGGCTTCTTTGAATGAGTCCTTATCACGTAGTCAATCGATGTCAGTTTCTGAATTGACTTCAAAATCGACATCCTTGTCACTGAGTCTTTCGTTTTCTGCCTCCTTGTCAGATTCTTTAGTCTCTAAGTCGGAGTCAGCAAGTCAGACGGATTCTTCTTCTCGTAGTTTATCTGAGAGCATGTTGAGCGGCTCTTTGAAGAATAGCTCTAGCGAATCTGTTCAGTCAGTTAGCAATAGTGATAGTAGTGATTCTAAAGATGGCGTGAATCTTGTGAGCTCGGAGTCTGCTTTGTTAAACGCGTCCTTGACGTCTGAAGTTTTGAGTAATCGTCAGCTGTCTGAAGCTGCGACTGGTATGCTTGCCGCGTCGGTTGTGGCTGATGCTGAGCGCTTAGAACAAGAAAAGCATCTCAAAGATTTAGCCTTAGACATTTATACCTATAAAGCTCAAGCTGTTGATTTGCCAAATACGGATGCTGCTATTCTCAAGGGAGATAAAGCGCTGGATGCCATTCGTGTCAGTCTAGCTGATCGTGACAGTGATGTGACGCCTACGATTGCTCAGGCTCGTCAGGCTAGAAATAGTCTTGCCAATGCGGTTCTTCGTGCGACATCTGGTCAACGTGATCCTCGTAATGGTTCTCGTATTGATGCTAATAGCAATCTCCGTGCACCCCAGTATAAATTAGGTCCGGCTAACAATGCTTTGATTTCAGTGTATAATTCGGACAGCATTAACCAGGCTTATAATGTTGTTGAAACGATTCCTACACGAAATAATATTAAAAGCATTGGCTACGCTTCTGGTAGTGATCGGGTGAATGGCATCATCGTACCTCAGACGTCGGCACTAAAAAATAGTGCTGTGGCTTTTAATATCTTTGGAACTGTTGGGGCTACTGAAGTAGTGACACCTGGGAAAATTTATAATCTTTCTTTTGTAGTGACCAATACAGCTAGGCAATCAGTGACGCGTACATTACGTATTCAGGTTTTGCCGCAAAATGATGGCATTCGAAACCCGATTACGGCTGTGACAACGGGCACTTTTGTTAATGACACAAGTAATCTCGCTCAGGCCGAAAAAGATAAGGTTTGGGAGGCTTTTAAGACTTCTAATCCGAATATTTCAACTTCGAAGGACTTCAAGGAGTACTCTGTATCAGCGTCTGGTGTGGTAACAATTACTTATAAAGATAACACCACTAATGATGTAACTGCTCCAGTGAAGCGACTAGCAGCACCAACTGTTGAAACGAGATTATTGGATAAGGCATATACACAGACACCTGTGACGGTGACGGGAGCCGAGCCAGGTTCTACAGTTGTTCTATACAATAATGACGACGAAGTGGGAATAGCAGTGGCAGATGCTTCGGGTCAAGCGATTGTGACGCCGACAGTTAAGTTACAAACAGGTGGTGTAACAGCCAAAGGTCGTATCATGTATGGTGATTATGCGGTGTATTCAGATGCCAGCAATTCCGTGGCTGTAACGGACGGAACACGTCCTGAAGTGACAGCTAAGTTGACTGTCAATGGTGTGGAACCTAAGTCAACACCTCTTGAAGGTGGTGGGAAAAACTACACTATCTATGCAGGCGATGACGCTGTATTGACCTTTACGGCTACAGATGACAGTGGCAAGCTCAAAGAATTGAAAGTCGTTGCAAGAGCTGACTTAAATGACAATACCTTAAACGGGAATTTCTTTGGTGGCAGTCAGTATGGAACAGGGAATATTGCACCTATTACGGGTGATATTACAGCAACGACTGATAATCCAGCAACCCTTACAACGACCATTCATTTGAAGGATGATCTTTATCATTCCTTTCGAAATACATGGCAACGTAATGTTGCTGCTATTGACAATGCGTCAAATATGAATCGTCCAAATGGCTTGGGTGAGATTCGTATTACTCAGGGACGATTAGCAGATCGTACACCAGGAGTGGCTCCAACTAGCATTATTCAGGTGACAAGTTTGACTGCCTTGACAGATTCGGATAAAAGCAAGATTATTGCGGCTGTGTCAGCTTTGAATCCAGAGGTTGCAAACCGTATTAAGTCTTATACGGTTAATAGTAATGGTACGGTAACGATTACTTATAAGGATAGTACTACTAATGTTGTAGCGGTGAGATTATCGGATAGTGATTACAGTCAATCAGTTTCGCAAAGTACCAGTCAGTCTAAGCAAGAATCGATTTCACAAAGTCAAAGTGAGTCTGTTAAGCAATCGGCATCGACCAGCCTTTCATTGAGCACGGTAGCCTCAAAAAGTGTCTCAAGTTCCTTGAGTGAGTCCTTGAAGACTAGCGTTTCACAAAGTCAATCTGTTTCAACGAGTGCGTCATTGAGTGCTGAGAAATCACAGAGTGTTTCAAGTTCCTTGAGTACATCCTTGAAGACTAGTATTTCGCAAAGTGAGTCCACTTCAGAAAGTGCCTCAATCTCAGAATCAGCAAGCACATCCGCTTCAGAGTCAGCGTCAACAAGTGCTTCAGAATCAGCAAGCACATCCGCTTCAGAGTCAGCATCAACAAGTGCTTCAGAATCAGCGTCAACAAGTGAGTCAATTTCTAAATCACAATCAGTATCAAATTCAGAATCAGCTTCTGTAAGTGAGTCAGTTTCAGAGTCACAATCAGTATCGAACTCAGAATCGGCTTCAGTAAGTGCCTCGAACTCAGAATCGCAATCAGTATCAAATTTAGAATCAGCCTCTGTAAGTGAGTCAATCTCAGAATCGCAATCAGTTTCTAATTCCGATTCAGCGTCAGAAAGTGAGTCAGTTTCAGAGTCACAATCATTGTCAAATTCAGAATCGGCTTCAGTAAGTGCATCAGTTTCAGAATCACAATCAGTATCAAATTCAGAATCAGCGTCAATAAGCGCGTCCGAGTCAGCAAGCACATCAGCATCAGAGTCCGCGTCAATAAGCGCGTCCGAGTCAGCAAGCACATCAGCTTCAGAGTCAGCGTCAACAAGCGCGTCAGACTCAGCAAGCACATCAGCATCAGAGTCCGCGTCAACAAGTGCGTCAGAATCAGCGTCTGTAAGTGCCTCAAATTCCGAGTCACAATCATTGTCTAATTCTGAGTCAGCCTCAGAAAGTGCCTCTGTATCTACATCACAGTCTGTTTCCAACTCAGAATCAGCCTCTGTAAGTGAGTCAGTTTCCGAGTCACAATCAGTATCGAACTCAGAATCCGCTTCAGTAAGTGCTTCAGAATCAGCGTCAGAAAGTGATTCAGTTTCCGAGTCACAATCATTGTCAAACTCAGAATCCGCTTCAACGAGTGAGTCAATTTCAGAATCGCAATCAGTTTCTAATTCCGAGTCAGCGTCAGAAAGTGATTCAGTTTCCGAGTCACAATCAGTATCGAATTCCGATTCGGCGTCAGAAAGTGCCTTAATCTCTGAATCACAGTCTGTTTCAAATTCAGAGTCCGCTTCAACAAGTGCTTCTGTATCTACATCACAATCATTGTCAAATTCCGAATCCGCCTCTGTAAGTGAGTCAGTTTCAGAGTCACAATCAGTATCGAACTCAGAATCAGCGTCAATAAGTGCTTCAGAATCAGTAAGCACATCGGCATCAGAATCAGCGTCAACAAGTGCCTCAATCTCAGAATCACAATCAGTATCAAATTCCGAATCCGCTTCAGAAAGTGACTCTGTATCTACATCACAATCAGTATCTAACTCCGAATCCGCTTCAACAAGTGCGTCTGTATCTACATCACAGTCTGTTTCCAACTCCGAATCCGCTTCAGTAAGTGAATCAATCTCAGACTCACAATCAGTTTCTAATTCCGAGTCATCGTCAGAAAGTGAATCAATTTCAGAATCACAATCATTGTCAAATTCAGAATCGGCTTCAGTAAGTGTATCAATTTTAGAGTCACAATCAGTATCGAACTCAGAATCCGCTTCAACAAGTGTCTCAATCTCAGAATCACAATCAGTATCAAATTCCGAATCATCCTCAGAAAGTGAGTCAGTTTCAGAGTCACAATCAGTATCAAATTCCGAGTCAGCGTCAGAAAGTGCCTCAATCTCTGAATCACAGTCTGTTTCAAACTCAGAGTCAGCTTCAACAAGTGAGTCAATTTCCGAGTCACAATCATTGTCAAATTCCGAATCAGCTTCAACAAGTGCCTCAATCTCAGAATCGCAATCAGTATCGAATTCCGAGTCATCGTCAGAAAGTGCCTCAATTTCCGAGTCACAGTCAGTGTCTAACTCAGAATCAGCGTCAGAAAGTGCCTCAATTTCCGAGTCACAATCATTGTCTAATTCTGAGTCAGCCTCAGAAAGTGCCTCTGTATCTACATCACAGTCTGTTTCCAACTCAGAATCAGCCTCTGTAAGTGAGTCAGTTTCCGAGTCACAATCAGTATCGAACTCAGAATCCGCTTCAGTAAGTGCTTCAGAATCAGCGTCAGAAAGTGATTCAGTTTCCGAGTCACAATCATTGTCAAACTCAGAATCCGCTTCAACGAGTGAGTCAATTTCAGAATCGCAATCAGTTTCTAATTCCGAGTCAGCGTCAGAAAGTGATTCAGTTTCCGAGTCACAATCATTGTCAAATTCAGAATCGGCTTCAGTAAGTGCCTCAATCTCCGAGTCACAATCAGTATCAAATTCCGATTCAGCGTCAGTAAGTGAATCAATTTCCGAGTCACAATCATTGTCAAATTCAGAATCAGCGTCAGAAAGTGAGTCAGTTTCAGAGTCACAATCATTGTCAAATTCAGAATCGGCTTCAGTAAGTGTATCAATTTCCGAGTCACAATCAGTATCGAACTCAGAATCCGCTTCATTAAGTGCCTCAATCTCAGAATCGCAATCAGTATCAAATTCCGAGTCAGCGTCAGAAAGTGAATCAATTTCAGAATCGCAATCAGTTTCTAATTCCGAGTCAGCGTCAGAAAGTGCCTCAATTTCCGAATCACAATCAGTATCAAATTCAGAATCCGCTTCAACAAGTGAGTCAATTTTTAAATCACAATCAGTATCGAACTCCGAATCGGCTTCAGTAAGTGTATCAAATTCCGAGTCACAATCAGTATCGAACTCCGAATCCGCTTCATTAAGTGCCTCAATCTCCGAATCGCAATCAGTTTCTAATTCTGTGTCTGCCTCAGAAAGTGCCTCTGTATCTACATCCCAATCAGTGTCAAACTCAGAATCAGCGTCAGAAAGTGCCTCAATTTCAGAATCACAATCAGTATCAAACTCAGACTCAGCGTCAATAAGCACGTCAGAATCCGCTTCAACAAGCGCGTCCGAGTCAGCAAGCACATCAGCTTCAGAATCAGCGTCAGAAAGTGATTCAATTTCTAAATCACAATCAGTATCGAATTCCGATTTAGCGTCAGAAAGTGATTCAGTTTCCGAGTCACAATCAGTCTCTAATTCTGTGTCCGCTTCAGAAAGTGCCTCAATTTCCGAATCACAATCAGTATCAAATTCAGAATCCGCTTCAACAAGTGAGTCAATTTTTAAATCACAATCAGTATCGAACTCAGAATCGGCTTCAGTAAGTGTATCAAATTCCGAGTCACAATCAGTATCAAATTCCGAATCCGCTTCAGAAAGTGCCTCAATTTCCGAGTCACAATCATTGTCTAATTCAGGATCATCTTCAATAAGTGCCTCAATTTCCGAGTCACAATCAGTATCAGATTCCGAGTCAGCGTCAGTGAGTGAGTCAATTTCCGAGTCACAGTTAGTGTCAAACTCAGAATCAGCGTCAGAAAGTGATTCAGTTTCAGAGTCACAATCATTGTCAAATTCAGAATCAGCCTCTGTAAGTGAGTCAGTTTCAGAGTCACAATCATTGTCAAATTCAGAATCGGCTTCAGTAAGTGTATCAATTTCCGAGTCACAATCAGTATCGAACTCCGAATCGGCTTCAGTAAGTGTATCAAATTCCGAGTCACAATCAGTATCGAACTCCGAATCGGCTTCAACAAGTGTCTCAATCTCAGAATCACAATCACTGTCAAATTCAGAATCAGCCTCTGTAAGTGTATCAAATTCCGAGTCACAATCAGTATCGAACTCCGAATCCGCTTCAACAAGAGCCTCAATCTCAGAATCGCAATCAGTTTCTAATTCTGTGTCTGCCTCAGAAAGTGAGTCAGTTTCAGAGTCACAATCATTGTCAAATTCAGAATCGGCTTCAGTAAGTGTATCAAATTCCGAGTCACAATCAGTATCGAACTCCGAATCGGCTTCAACAAGAGCCTCAATCTCAGACTCACAATCAGTATCAAATTCCGAATCATCCTCAGAAAGTACCTCAATCTCTGAATCACAGTCTGTTTCAAACTCAGAATCGCAATCAGTATCGAACTCAGAATCGGCTTCAACAAGTGCCTCAATCTCAGAATCACAATCTGTATCAAATTCCGAATCATCCCCAGAAAGTGAGTCAAATTCCGAGTCAGCGTCAACAAGTGCCTCAGAGTCGTCTTCTGAAGTTAAGGATCCTAAACAAAAACGTGGTAGCCATGCTCTTCCTAAGACAGGTGAGGAAAACTCATCATTATCAATGGTATTTGGTGCTTTGGCAACTGCAACAGGTCTTGCTTTTCTTGCTAAACGTAAGAAAGATGAAGAACGTGAGGATTATTAGTAGTTTAGTATTGCAAAAGACATAACAATACTCAGAAAAGCACAAAAAACACCTCTATGTTGGATAACAATCTAGCTATGAGGTGTTTTTATTTGGGAATGTTGAGGTGGTAGACATTTCTTACTGTATGTCCCATGCTCCAAAGGCTGTTAAAGAAGTAGCAATTTACGTTGCGGATAACTTTGCAGATGCCGTTACACATTTGGAAAACTTGTTAGATTTATGATGTTAACATTCAATATCTAGAATGAAAGTAGATTGGAATTAAGTCCGAATCTACTTTTTGTTATAACTTGATTGAAGTTGAATAGCTTAGATTTAAAAGAAGATATGGTGGAAAACCATTTCGATAAGAACGGTGACACAGGTTCATCTGTTGATAGCATAACTAACATTAAGATGAGGGGAAAGTCTCTAAACACAAGATGCCAATTAATCTCTCAAATGAGGAAAAAGCAAACAAAGGTAAATGAGGAAAATAATCAAAAGACCTGAAACACTCAGGCATGCCCAGACAGAAAGAAAATCTCAAGTTGCATAGAGAACTTGGTTTTTTTGTTAATGAACGGTCTGAAGGCTACGGAAATTGCTAAATATGATAAAAGTATGAAAGGACTTTACTTACTTTTACAGCACACATTCGCTTGTGGTAACATCAGTTCTATACTAAAATATAGGAGAAGAAGCAATAAGAGGAGAATGCCATGCCGACAGAATATGAAAAAATGATTGAGGGTGAGTTTTATAAACCTAGCGATCCTGAGTTGCGTACCTTAGCAGCTAAATCTAGAGAAAAGCAAATGGCCTTTAATGCTGAACCTGACCGTCTCAAGAGGGCTGAAATTGTCAAATCTTGGTTTGGTTCTACTGGGGAAAATGTTGTTATGAACTCTCAGTTCGTTACCGATTATGGGGTCAATATCCATATTGGTGAAAATTTTTATTCTAACTGGAATTTGACTATGCTAGATATTTGTCCTATCACTATTGGTGACAATGCTATGATTGGTCCCAATTGTCAGTTTTTAACACCTCTTCATCCGCTTGATCCAACTGAGCGCAATTCAGGCATTGAATATGGGGCACCGATTACCATTGGCGATAATTTCTGGGCTGGTGGAGGTGTGATCATTCTTCCAGGCGTTACATTGGGGAATAATGTAGTAGCTGGAGCAGGGGCAGTCGTTACCAAGTCCTTTGGTGATAATGTGGTTCTAGGTGGGAATCCAGCGCGTATTATTAAGGAAATTCCTGTCAAAAAAGATTAAGTGAAGCAACTCAAGGATTTAAGTCCTTGAGTTTTTTCGAAATCTATTGAAAGTTGAGTGGAAATTTTTTGAAAAGTTATTGACATTACCTTCTAAAACTCTTATACTACATAACGCTAGTTAGCTAACAATATGGTTAAGGAGTTATTTTTTGGACCATTTTGGAGGCTTGTTGAAGCAGCAAATAACAATATGTTGCGCCACTTTAATCAGTTTGCTCAACAATATGATTTGACTGGAAATCAGATGGCCATTATCGATTTTATAACCAATCATGCTAAGTATGAGGTATTTCAACGTGACATTGAGCACGAATTTGAGATTCAGCGTTCGACAACAACAGTTCTCTTACAGCGGATGGAGAAAAAAGGCCTTATCGAACGACATACCTCATCGAAAGACGCTAGGCAAAAAGCGGTTGTTTTAACGGATAAGGCGGTGAAAATCGCGTCTGCCTGTCAATCCTATCTTCGTAAAGAAGAGGAAGAGTTTGTCCAGCAATTTTCAGCCAAAGAGAGAGAAATCTTTCTCAAAATTTTACAACACTATCGTAATCTTTAAGTTTATCAAGGAGGAATAAATACTTATGTCAGAAGAAAAGATCTCCATCAAGATCCTGTGTGCCATCTTTGCGACAGGGGTCCTTTCCTTTTGTGGAGTGGCTGGTGAAACAGCTATGAACATCACCTTTCCAATTTTGATGAAGGAATTTTCAGTAACAACATCAACAGTTCAGTGGGTCACGACCATCTACCTATTAGTCGTTGCTTGTGTGGTACCCTTATCAGCCTACCTCAAGCGTTCCTTTAAGATGAAATCTATCTTCCTAATCGCCAATCTGCTGTCGGTCTTGGGTGTCCTTATCGACTTCATAGCTCCTAACTTTGGCTTTGTAGTCTTGGGTCGCTTGGTACAAGGTCTGGGTGTCGGTTTTGCCCTTCCTCTCATGTTTAATATCATTTTGGAGCGGATACCTAGCCGTAAGATTGGTCTTATGATGGGGGTTGGTACACTGATTACAGCAGTTGCACCAGCCATTGGCCCAACCGTCGGCGGTCTTCTAACGACACATTTTGGCTGGCGTTCTATTTTTCTTGTTCAGTTTCCTATTCTCTTGGCTTCACTGATAGCAGGGCTTCGTTCCATTGAGCAAAAGAGTGAGGTTAAACGTGAATCTTTAGATATCCTCAGTCTACTGGCTATCATCTTTCTTTTCTTGGGCTTGATTTTAGGCCTTCATGGAATTGCTGATCATGCTTTCTTCAGTTTCTCAGTCTTAGGTTGGCTTTTGATTGGTATCTTAGGTCTTGTCATTTTGATTAGGCGTTCAATTAAATTGGATAATCCCATTATCAATCTTTCGATTTTGAAAAATCGTAAACTGACCGGTCATATCATTGCTTTCTTTTCTTTTCAATTGGGATCCCTTGCGATGAGTTTCCTCTTGCCAAACTATGTGCAGTTGGTTAACCACTCTAATACTACTCTTGCCGCCCTGATGATTCTTCCGGGTGCATTGATTGGTGCAGGATTTGCACCATTCTCGGGAATTATTTTAGATAAGATGGGGGCACGTAAACCAATTCTGATTGGAGCAATCCTTATCGTACTTGCTCAGTTGCTATTTAGCGTGTTCGGTCTTTCTCTTTCAAATACTTTAATCCTCGTCTTTTACATGATTTTTATGACGGGGCTTGGAGTTGCTTTTGGTAATGTTATGACTAACGGACAAAAGCAATTGCCCTTGGACCAACGGGCTGATGCCAATGCTATTTTTAATACCCTCCAACAATTTGCAGGAGCAGTAGGGACAACACTTGCTTCCCTCATCGTTGCCTTAAGTCAAACCAATCATAAGATTGACTTTGCGCAAGCAACGGCTCAGGGGAGTCAAAATGGGTTTAGGGTTTTACTTGTTTTAGCAGTATTCCAACTTATTGTACTTGTGAACGTTGTCAAAAAGAACGATTAATAATTAAAATGAAGCAAAGGAAACATGCTTTCCCTTGCTTTTTCTTTTTTTAACCGTATACTAATTTTACTGAAAATTCTAGTTAGATTTAAAGTTTTTTTATCTATAATAGACTTAAAGAAAAACAGTCTTCGATGAAGATGATAGAAGGAAAGATCAATGTCCTTACTCAGGAAAATTCGTCCCGAACAACCTCTAAAGAATCTGAGGTGGTTTGATATCGGTATTATTACGATCATTATGTTTGGTCAGTTTATTGTCCGTTCGCCCCAGATGTATATAGCTAGTCTATCGCCAACTATTTACACAACAATAAGTGAGACAGCGACAAATACGGCTAGTGAAGGAGCAGCCTACTCAAGTGAACTTACAGGTTATTCTCTTAGTCTTAGTGATTATTTATCTCTGGATACGTCATTTTGACTTTAAACAATTACCTATACGCCTAAAGTGGTCTGTTCACTTTTGGGTATCTTTTATTTTCGCTATCATGGATTTCTTTGCTGATATGGTCAGCACTCTGTCAGGTCAGTATAATTACTTTAGCCCTCAAGTTTTAGATTTTATTAGCCCTATGGACGTGCTTAATAAGTTTCTGGCTCTCTTACCTAACCTATGGCTATTGCCTACGGATTGCTTAACGGTTTCTACGAGGAATTTTTCGTCCTAGGACTTTTGACTTCAGTTAATAGAACATTCTTGTATAGGGGGAATATTTCGAAGTGTTGAGACATTTTCAATAAAAGCAGGCTTTTTACGAATAAGATAGTCAATAATAAGAGGCAAAAAAACAATTATATTATAGGAAAAAATGCTTCGAAAAGGGAATTGGTGAGATTCCCATGGTCTTTATTAGTGGACCAATCATTGAAACCGTTGGACCAGAAGTTGAAGTTTTATCTCAGGTCAAGGGGGCTATCGTGTCAGCCAAGGAAAAACATATGCTTGTCACCTCGTTTCATTCAGAATTGACTGGTGATACAAGGGCTCATGCCTATTTTCTAGAGATGATTAGTCAGTCAAAAAAAGAAAAGCTATGATTCAAATTCCAGAATTTTTGTTCACACAAAAAATCCAGGACCTGTGCCCTGGATTTAGGAGATTATGAAAAAGAAAAGTTTTAGGATGGTTATAGTATATAAAGCAAAGCCTAAAGTTTTCTTAAAGTGGGAGAAGAATTTTTGTGGTTAACAAAGAAAGTTGCTGTTAGCTAACTAAACATTTAGTAAACAATATGCTCACCAAATAATTTGTCATCACCAGTATTCAGTTACTAAAAAATCATTAAAATCTATAGAAGTAAACCTTCTAATTTAGTGATTATTCTGCTCATTCTGACAATAGAGATCTGAATTGTCCCCATACAGTTTGTGAAAGTGCCACTTTTCTTCAAAAGTTATCCTGTGTAAAATAAGGGTCATAAAAACATATGAGGTGGTCGCTATGACAAATCGTTACGACTTAAATAAAAATTTGGCACAAATGCTTAAAGGGGGCGTCATCATGGACGTTCAAAACCCTGAGCAGGCACGTATTGCAGAAGCAGCTGGAGCAGCTGCAGTTATGGCTTTGGAACGTATTCCAGCTGATATTCGTGCTGTGGGTGGTGTATCACGCATGAGTGATCCTAAGATGATCAAGGAAATTCAGGCCGCTGTCAGTATTCCAGTGATGGCCAAGGTGCGTATCGGTCATTTTGTGGAAGCACAGATTTTGCAGGCTATTGAGATTGATTATATCGATGAGAGTGAGGTATTGACGCCTGCTGATGACCTTATTCATGTGGATAAAACCAAGTTTGATGTGCCTTTCGTTTGTGGGGCCAAGGATCTCGGTGAAGCCCTTCGTCGTATTTCTGAAGGGGCATCAATGATTCGTACCAAAGGTGAGCCTGGGACTGGTGATATTGTCCAAGCTGTTCACCACTTGCGACTTATGAACCAAGAGATTCGCCGTATTCAAAATCTCAGAGAAGACGAGCTTTACATTACTGCCAAGGACTTACAGGTACCAATTGACTTGGTCCGTTATGTCCATGAACATGGCAAATTGCCAGTTGTCAATTTTGCGGCTGGTGGTGTAGCGACGCCTGCCGATGCTGCGCTTATGATGCAGTTGGGTGCTGAAGGTGTCTTTGTTGGTTCAGGGATTTTCAAGTCAGGAGATCCCAAAAAACGTGCGGAAGCCATTGTCAAAGCAGTAACTAACTTTGATCGTCCGGATATTTTGGCGCAAGTGTCAGAAGATTTGGGTGAAGCCATGGTTGGTATCAATAAGGATGAAATAGAAATCTTGATGGCAGAGCGAGGAAAATAGATGACAAAAATCGGAATATTGGCATTACAAGGTGCTTTTGCGGAACATGAGCAGGTCTTGAAAGCACTTGATGTTGAAACAGTTCAAATCAGAAATCAACAGGATTGGGAAACTCATGCTGATTTAGACGGGCTCATTCTACCGGGAGGCGAGTCGACAGTCATGGGGAAACTTTTGCATGATTTAGATTTGTTTGAGCCAATTAAGATGAAAATTAATGCAGGACTACCTGTATTTGGAACTTGTGCGGGTCTGATTTTGTTAGCCAAAACCATAGTGGGAGACCAAACAAAACATTTAGCAAGCATGGACATCAATGTAGCCAGAAATGCCTATGGTCGTCAGCTGGGCAGTTTTGTCACAAATGCTGACTTTAAGGGAATTGGTGAGATTCCCATGGTCTTTATTCGTGGACCAATCATTGAAACCATTGGCCCAGAAGTTGAGATTTTAGCTCAAGTCAATGGGGCAATCGTGGCAGCCAAGGAAAAACATATGCTTGTCACCTCTTTTCATCCAGAATTAACAGGTGATACAAGGGTCCATACCTATTTTCTAGAGATGATTAGTCAGTCAAAAAAAGAAAAGCTTTGATTCAAATTTCATAATTTTTGTTCACACAAAAAATCCAGGACCTAATACCTGGATTTAGGAGATTATGAAAAAGAAAAGTTTTAGGATGGTTATAGTATATAAAGCAAAGCCTAAAGTTTTCTTAAAATAGAGGAGAAATTATAAAAAATAGGTAAAAAGGAAGTTGGTGGTTGGTCGACTTCCTTTTATTTTTTCCAAATCCTTATAAATTTGTTGCTCTTATAATTAAAAAAAGCACTCTATTCGTGTTATCGGTACGGCCAACAGCAACCGAGCGGATTCTATAATCTTGGAAAATGGTAAGGCGTGTTACATCACACTAGCGGGCGAAATAGGGCGTAGCATCTTTGGCTATAATACAGCGTGGATGTCTTTCAGCTGGACAAGAATGTTTCGATTGTCGAGATGAGAATTCCCCAATCTTGGGCGGGGAAAAGCCTTAGTCAGCTAGATTTACGTGGGCGATACAACCTCAATGTACTTGGATTTCGTGACTATGAAAATGCTCCTCTAGATGTTCAATTCGGTCCTGATGACTTTTTACGGTCAAGCACCTATATCATGGCGGTGATTAATAACCAACATTTGGATACTCTAACAGAGCTGAGTGAGTAGAAGAGAAAGGACTACTCTTTTTTCAATAACTATGGAGTCAATATAAGTATTTTATAAGAGGGATTTAAGAAAAATTTCAACTTTTTATTAATCCTTTTTAAATTTAGGAGATTATACTAGAGTCATAAAAAAAGAAAGCTCTAAGGAGAATCCTATGAAATTCAATCAAAATCAGAGATATACTCGTTGGTCTATTCGCCGTCTAAGTGTCGGTGTCGCTTCAGTTGTTGTAGCCAGTGGCTTTTTTGTCCTAGTCGGTCAACCAAGTTCTGCAAGTGCTGACGTCGTCAATCCAACCCCTGCTCAAGTCGTGCCAGACGCTGCTTCCGAGAGTGCAAAGAGCGACTTACCAGTAGAGGTTCTCAAAGAAGCAGTCGATGTAGCTCTTCCTTCAGAACAGTCTGTTCCAACACCTAAAACAAGTTTGGATGCTACAGACTCTTCAGAAAAATCGGATACCGATGCTAAAGATCAAGTAGTAGAACCAAAAGAAGAAGTGCAAGCACAACCTGACTCTAAGAAACAAACAGAAGATGCAGTTAAACCTGTGGAAAGTCCTGCGTCTACAGTTTCTGGGCAAGACCGTGAAGTCAGTGAAGCGCAACCAGCAACAACTCCAGCTGAAGTGCAAAAGGGTGTGGCTGACAATACTAAAGACACAGTAGATGTCCCAGCTACTTACTTGGACAAAGCCAACTTCCCAGGCCCGTTCCCAGCCGGTGTTAATCAAGTTATCCCATACGAATTCTTCGCTGGTGATGGTATGTTGACTCGTCTTATCTTGAAGTCTTCAGACAAGGCTCCATGGTCAGATAATGGTTCGGCTAAAAACCCCGCCCTTCCACCAGTAGAAAACTTGGGTAAAGGCCTCTATTTCTACGAAGTAGATTTGGCAGGCACCCAAGGTAAATCTGATAAAGATTTGCTTGACCTCTTGAAACAAAATGGTACACAAAGCTATAAAGCTACTTTCAAAGTTTACGGTGCTAAAGATGGCAAGGCTGATTTGACTAACCTAGTAGCGACAAAAGATTTGGATGTCAACTTGAATGGTTTGACTACCCCAGCTGAAGTGCAAAAAGGTGTAGCCGACAACACCAAAGATACAGTAGATGTTCCAGCTACTTACTTGGATAAAGCGAATTTCCCAGGTCCATTCACAGCCGGTGTCAACCAAGTTATTCCTTATGAATTCTTCGCTGGTGATGGTATGTTGACTCGCCTTATCTTGAAGGCCTCAGACAAGGCTCCATGGTCCGACAATGGCTCAGCTAAAAACCTCGCCCTTCCACCAGTAGAGAAATTGGGCAAAGGCCTCTACTTCTATGAAGTAGATTTGGCTGGCACTCAAGGTAAGTCTGATAAAGAGCTACTTGACCTCTTAAAACAAAATGGTACACAAAGCTATAAAGCCACCATCAAAGTTTACGGTGCCAAAGACGGCAAGGCCGATTTGACTAACCTAGTAGCGACAAAAGATTTGGATGTCAACTTGAATGGTTTGACTACCCCAGCTGAAGTGCAAAAAGGTGTAGCCGACAACACCAAAGATACAGTAGATGTTCCAGCTACTTACTTGGATAAAGCGAATTTCCCAGGTCCATTCACAGCCGGTGTCAACCAAGTTATTCCTTATGAATTCTTCGCTGGTGATGGTATGTTGACTCGCCTTATCTTGAAGGCCTCAGACAATGCTCCATGGTCAGACAACGGTTCAGCTAAAAATCCTGCCCTTCCACCAGTAGAGAAATTAGGCAAAGGCCTCTACTTCTATGAAGTAGATTTGGCTGGCACTCAAGGAAAATCTGATAAAGATTTGTTAGACTTGTTGAAACAAAATGGCTCTCAAAGCTATAAAGCTACCATCAAAGTTTACGGTGCTAAAGATGGCAAGGCTGATTTGACAAATCTTGTAGCGACTAAGGATTTGACTGTTAATTTGAATGCTTCAACCACACCAAATCAGGTTGAAGAGTCTGTTGTTAACAATATTAAAGACATGATTGATGTTCCAGCTAGCTACCTTAAAAAAGCAAATGTTCCTGGACCTTTCTTGGCCGGTGTCAACCAAGTTATTCCATATGAAGCTTTTGGTGGAGATGGTATGTTGACTCGTCTCTTGTTAAAAGCCTCAGACAAAGCCCCATGGTCTGACAATGGAACAGCGAATAACCCAGCGCTATTGCCACTTGAAGGCTTGGCTAAAGGCCAATATTTCTACGAAGTAGATTTGAATGGCAACACGACAGGCAAAGAAGGACAAGCCCTTCTAGACCAACTTCGTGCCAATGGCACTCACACTTACCAAGCTACTGTCAAAGTGTATGGTTCTAAAGATGGCAAACCTGACTTGAGCAATCTAGTTGCTACTCGTCAAGTAACGATTCGACTTCATGGATCAGAAATGATGTCCAGAACTCCTCAAGGAGATCAGATATCTATGTCTTCTTCTACGTCAGATTCAATGAACAAAATGAAAGATATGACGAAAGAAGCCCATATTTCAGAGATGAGAACGGCTGATTCCACAGATAATTCCATGGCTAAGACTAGGAAAAATGATGGGCAACCTATGCTACCAAATACTGGGGAAGCTCAAACGGCTACAGCTGGCCTTGGTATCTTTGGTATAGCCTTGGCAGGCCTTGTTGGACTTTTAGGTTTGACAACCAAACGAGAAGATTAAGATTCAAATCATTTAAATATTAGAAGAAATAGTGTTATACTAAGGCAAGTATAACACTGTTTTTATCAGAGGAGCGTCAGATGAAAAAGACAATTTTGCTGGTTGATGATGAGATAGATATTCTAGATATTCAAAACCGCTATCTTTTACAGGCAGGATACGATGTTTTAGTCGCCCATGATGGCAAGGAGGGATTAGAACTTTTCAGAAAAAAATCTATTGACCTCATCATCACAGATATCATGATGCCCAATATGGACGGTTATGATTTTATCAGTGAGGTTCAATATATTGCTCCTGATCAACCCTTTCTCTTTACAACTGCTAAGACAAGCGAGCAGGATAAGATTTATGGATTAAGTATGGGGGCAGATGATTTCATAGCCAAACCGTTTAGTCCACGCGAATTGGTTTTAAGAGTGAATAATATCTTACGTCGCCTTAGCCGTGGAGGTGAGACAGAGCGGATCGAGCTTGGTGACTTAGTGATCAACCATGTGACTCATGAGGTTCGCATAGGGGACCAACCTTTGGAATTGACAGTAAAATCCTTTGAACTTCTATGGGTATTAGCCAGCAATCCTGAGAGAGTCTTTTCAAAGACGGAACTTTATGAGAAGGTATGGCAAGAGGACTATGTGGATGATACCAATACACTCAATGTTCATATCCATGCTTTGAGGCAAGAGTTGACCAAGTATACAAATTCAAATGCTCCTGCTATCAAAACTGTCTGGGGTTTGGGCTATAAGATGGAAAAACCAAGAGGTAGAAAATGAAATTAAAAAACTATATTTTAGTGGGGTATCTAGTGTCGACTCTACTAACGATTTTGGTTGTTTTCTGGGCAGTCCAACGAATGTTGATCGAGAAAAGTGAAGTGTATTTTCTAGTTGGAATGACCTTGATTGCTAGTTTCATTGGCGCTGCAGTGAGCATCTTTCTTTTGTCGCCTGTTTTTTCTTCTCTGAAACATTTGAAAAAACAAGCTCAGGATATAGCCAGCAAGGATTTCAGTACAGAAATTGAAACCAAAGGCCCATTAGAGTTTCAAGAGCTGGGCCAGGCTTTTAATGACATGTCTCACAATTTGCAAGCCATCTTTCAATCACTTGATGAGAGCGAGCAAGAAAAGAGAATGATGATTGCGCAGCTCTCTCACGATATTAAAACTCCCATTACCTCCATTCAGGTTACTGTGGAGGGAATTCTAGATGGAGTGATCAAGGAAGAGGAGCGACTCCACTACTTAGCCACGATTGGTCGGCAAACTGAGCGTCTAAACAAGCTAGTAGAGGAATTGGATGTTTTGACTCTTAACACACAACCTCAAGATACTGCTGATGAAGAAGTCGAAGAGGTATTTTTAGATCAATTGCTGATTGAGTCAATGAGTGAATTTCAACTCCAGATTGAACAAGAGGAGCGAGATATTTACATTCAAGTGTCACCTGAGTCAGCGAAAGTCAAGAGCCATTATGACAAACTTTCTCGAATTCTGGTCAATTTGTTAAACAATGCCTTTAAATATTCAGAACCAGGAACCAGAATAGAGGTTCTTACCCAATTAACAGAACAAGAGCTGACAATCAGTGTGAAGGACGAGGGTCAGGGGATTCATCCTGAGGATTTGGAAAAGATCTTTAAACGACTTTATCGTGTAGAAACTTCGCGCAATATGAAAACAGGTGGTCATGGCTTAGGACTTGCGATTGCACGAGAACTAGCCCATCAGCTTGGCGGCGACATCTCAGCAGAAAGTCAGTATGGCTTAGGTAGCAAGTTTACATTCTCTCTCAAATTGAAATAAAGCCGTACCCTCCCCTTTGCAAATTGATCATTTTATGGTAAAACAGTAGCAGTAAAGCGTGAAGCTAGTCAACAGGTGTCTTATAACAAGTAACCTTGGCTGTTTAGGCGAAAGGCATCTGCACGAATCAGGGCTCTCTAAGTGACTATTTCCACCGAAATATTATTTATATCAGGAGGGACATATATATGTCACGTTATACAGGACCATCTTGGAAACAAGCTCGTCGCCTTGGCCTTTCACTTACAGGTAAAGAATTGGCACGTCGTAACTACGTACCAGGACAACAGGGACCAAATAAGCGTTCTAAATTGTCAGAATACGGTTTGCAACTGGCTGAAAAACAAAAACTTCGTTTCACTTACGGTGTGGGTGAAAAACAATTCCGTAACTTGTTCGTACAAGCTACAAAAGTTAAAGGTGGAACACTTGGTTTCAACTTTATGGTTCTTTTGGAACGTCGTC
>OBVK01000032.1_pt1 | contig 71245 bp, 63 predicted proteins | sample 1501201 | NCBI WGS metagenome assembly OBVK01 (sample SAMEA2580011, study PRJEB22360) | human gut metagenome | biome: human gut; feature: human-associated habitat; material: faeces | place: Denmark | collected 2008/2010 | reverse complement strand
TCAGGTCCTCTCTAGATGTTAGCTTTTCGTCACCCACTACAGTTGACAAAGAGCCACTTTTTTTAAAAATTATCAGGCCATGTGACTTGTTGTCAAACTCTAAAATGGGAATCGTGTGTTGCTAAATCATAGACCACCTCTTGTAAATTTGTACTATTGTACCAAAAGCTGACGAAGTATCAAAGAGTTGTCTATAGTAATCCAGAAGACTTCTCTTCCATGCATATAAGAAATTGTTGCACTGCTGGAGAAGTTGGCCTCTACCTTCCATTTCTATTTCATAATACTATTTTTACTTTTTTATTCATTATACAAGTAAGACTGAAGAAAATGCAATTAAAATCCTTAAAAAGTCTTTGTAAACTGCAATAAAATGGCCATAAAATCAGATTTCTTTATAGAACAACAGAAAAAGGAGCGGATATGATATCCTACTCCTTATTCTTATCAGAAAATCTAATTCAAATTAGTCTTCTTTTTTCTTGCGAGCAACAAGTCCAAATCCACTCAAGACACCTAAAAGTCCAAGTGCTGCTAGGCTAGCATTGTCTTCTGTACCAGTGTTTGGAAGTTCAGCTTGTCCTTTAGCTTCTGATGAAGCTGCTGCAGCTTGTGGTGCTTCACCATTTACTGGTGCTGATGGCATAGTTGGAGTTGCTGGAGCAGATGGATTAGCCGGTGTTGCTGGATTAGCTGGGGCATTTGGATCCATTGGTTTTTCTGGGTTTGCAGGAGTTCCTGGAGTTCCTGGATTTTGACCTGGCATTCCTGGGTTTGTTCCCGGTGTTCCTGGTGTTCCTGGGTTTATTCCTGGTGTTGCAGAACCTTTAGGTTTGAATACGTGTAGAAGATTTCCTGTTTCTGGATCAACTTTTGTTCCTACTAATTCGTACCCTGGTACTTCTCCAGCTGGGTTACTTCCTTCTGCTAATGGTTTTAATGGTTTACCATTTATATCTACCCATACCGTTACTGGGTTCTTAGTTGCTGGTTTGAAGATGTGAAGTACTTTTCCAGTTTCTGGATCTTTCACTGTTCCAACTAGTTCATAGTTTGGCACTTTTCCTGCTGGTTGTGAACCATCTTCTTTCGTACGGATAACGTTACCATCTACATCTACCCACTCAGTTACGTTGTTGACAACAGGTGCAGGAGTAAATACGTGGATGACATCACCAGTTTCTGGATTTGTAACTGTTCTTACGAGTTTGTACTTAGGCACAGTTCCAGCTTCTTCAGTTCCTGGTACAGTTGGTTTCAATGGGTTACCATTTACGTCTACCCATACTGTAGAAGGTTGGTCAGATGTTGTTGGTTTGAAGATGTGTGTTACTTTTCCAGTTTCTGGGTTTGTAACTGTTCCTACTAGTTTGTAGCTTGGTACTTTACCTGGATCTTTAACTCCTTCTTCTTTAGGTTTTAAGACATTACCTTCTGTGTCAACCCACTCAGTTACCTTGTTGACAACTGGTGTAGGAGTGAACACGTGGATTACATTTCCAGTTGTTGGATCTACAGTTGTACCTACTAGTTTGTAGTTTGGTACTTTACCTGCTTCTTCAGTTCCTGGTGCAGATGGTTTCAATGGTTTACCATTGACATCCACCCAGACTGTAGTTTTTGCCTCATTTGTTACTGGTTTGAAGATGTGTGTTACTTTTCCAGTTTCTGGGTTTGTAACTGTTCCTACTAGTTCGTAGTTAGGAGTTGATCCTGCTGGGTATGTTCCTGGTGTTACAGGCTTGATTGGGTTTCCTTTTTCGTCTACCCACTCAGTTGTTTTACCTTCTTCGATAGATTTCTTAACTTTTTCAGCTTCTTTTCTAGCTTCTTCCTTAGCTTTTTCTTTTTGCTCTGGTGTTAAGTTTGGATCTTTATCGATGTTTTTGATTTTCTCTTCAAGTTCTTTTTCTACAGTTTCTTTAGCTTTCGCTTTATCTTCTGGAGATGGTGTATATGGTTTATCTTTATAACCTTCAGATGGGTTTGTTGGATTGTCTGTAGATGGATTTGATGGAGTTGATGGCTGGTCTGGAGTTGGAGTATCTTTCTCAACTTCTTTCTTACCATTCTCTTTGGCTTTTTCTACTTCTTCTTTCGAAGGTGCTTTATCGATGGCTTTCTTAGCTTCTTCAGCTTCTTTTCTAGCTTCTTCTTTAGCTTTTTCTTTTTGCTCTGGAGTCAAGTTTGGATTTTCATCAATCTTCTTCACTTTATCTTCTAGAGCTTTATCAATCGCTTCTCTCGCTTTTGCTTTATCTTCTGGAGAAGGTGTAGTTGGCTGATCTTTATCATCTTCTGACGGAGTTGATGGTTTGTCTGGAGTTGGAGTATCTTTCTCAACTTCTTTCTTACCATTCTCCTTGGCTTTTTCTACTTCTTCTTTAGAAGGTGCTTTGTCGATGGCTTTCTTAGCTTCTTCAGCATCTTTCTTAGCTTCTTCTTTAGCTTTTTCTTTTTGATCTGGAGTTAAGTTTGGATTTTCATCAATTTTCTTAACTTTATTTTCTAGAGCTTTATCGATTTCTTCTTTAGCTTTCGGTTTATCTTCTGGAGTAACAGGAGATTTTTCTACATCTTCTTTAGCTTTTGTAGTAGATTTTTCTACATCTTCAGGAGTTTTCGCTTCTTCCAATGCTTTCTTAGCTTGTTCAGCTGTTTTCTTAGCTTCTTCAATCGCTTTTTCTTTCTCTTCGTTTGTTAACTCAGGATTTTCTTTGATCTTACTTTCTTTTTCAGACAAAGCTTTATCGATTTCTTTAGAAGCTTCTTCTTTGACATCTTTATAAACGTATGTTACTTCTGTTGTTCCTTCTGTTACTTTACCGTTTTCATCACCTTTAGTTGATGTTGGTACTAATACGTATAGTTTTCCATCTTTTGTAGTGATTGTAGCTGGTTTGTTGTCAGTTGTGTCATATGCTGAGCTTACAGATCCGTCTGTAGTATCTTTAACGTCTTCTGCGATTGTGTTACCCGCTTCGTCAGTGTAGTGAACTACTACGTTTCCTTTAACTTCTTTGTACACATATGTTACTTCTGTAGTTTTACCTGCTTCAACGTCTCCAGTTTCGTTACCTTTAGTTGATGCTGGTACTAATTCATATACTTTTCCTTCTGGAGTTGTGATACGAGTTGGTTTCATGTCGTTATCAGAAGTATCGTACTTAGCTCCTGGTTGACCATCTTTTGTATCAACGGCATCTGCTTGAAGAGTGTTTCCAGCTTCATCTACGTAATGAACAAGAACGTTTCCTGCTTTTTCGTATACATAAGTGATTTCTGTAGTTCCTTCTACAACAGCACCGTTTTCTGGTTTAGAATCATCTTTAAGTTCTTTAGCTGTTAAGTAGTAAACTACTCCATCTTTTTCAAGTTTAGCTGGTTTGTTGTCAGTTGTATCATATTTCTCACTTAGTGATCCATTTTCAACATCTTTCGTATCTTCAGCTAATGTGTTTCCTTCTGTGTCAACATAGTGAACTACTACATTACCAGTGATTTCTTTGTACACGTAAGTTACTTCTGTAGTTTCTCCAGCTTTAACTTTACCTGTTTCATCACCTTTAGTTGATTGAGGGATTAATTCGTATACTTTTCCTTCTGGAGTAGTGATACGGTTTGGTTTCATGTCGTTATCAGCAGTGTTGTAGTCTGAGTTTGGTTTACCGTCTTTTGTATCAACAGCATCCACTTGGATAGTGTTACCTTTTTCGTCAGTGTAGTGAACTACTACTTGTCCTGCTTTTTCGTAAACGTAAGTTACTTCAGTTTTACCTTCTACTACGTCTCCGTTTTCTGGTTTAGAATCGTCTTTGACAGCTTTTTCTGTTAAGTAGTAAACAGTTCCGTCTTTTTCGATTTTCTCTGGTTTGTTGTCAGTTGTATCGTATTTAGCGTTTAGAGAAGCACCTTTAGTATCTTCTTTATCGTCAGCGATTACGTTACCTTCTGTGTCAACATAGTGAACGACTACATCACCAGTTACTTCTTTATAAACGTATGTTACTTCTTTAGTTTCTCCAGCAACAACTTTACCAGTTTCATCACCTTTAGTTGCTGTTGGTACTAATTCGTATACTTTTCCTTCTGCAGTTGTAATACGAGTTGGTTTCATTCCGTTATCAGAAGTATCGTAGTCTGATCCTGGTTTTCCATCTACAGTGTCTTTAGCACCTGAAGCTACGTTAGCACCAGATGGGTCAACACCTACTAATGGAGTTCCATCTTCTGTTTGGTAGTTAACGACTACTTGTCCTGCTTTTTCGTAAACATAAGTTACTGTAGTTGTACCTTCAACGACATCACCAGTAGCTGGTTTAGAACCGTCTTTCAATTCTTTAGCTGTTAAGTAATATTTAACACCGTCTTTAGTGATTTCAGCTTTTTTGTGGTCTGCTGTGTCGTATTTAACGTTTAGAGAAGCATCTGTTTCGTCTTTTTCGTCTTCAGCAAGTGTGTTACCTTCAGTATCTTCATACTTAACAACAACATTACCTTTAACTTCTTTATAAACGTAGGTTACTTCTTTAGTTTGACCTGATTCTACAGTACCAGTTTCATCACCTTTAGTTGATGCTGGTACTAGTTCGTATACTTTTCCTTCTGCAGTTGTGATACGAGTTGGTTTCATTCCGTTGTCTGCAGTATTGTATTCAGAACCTGGTTTTCCATTGTCAGTGTCTTTAGCACCTGAAGCAATATCTTTACCATCTGCAGTTCCTACTAATGGAGTTCCGTCTTCTGTTTGGTAGTTAACGATTACTGATCCAGCTTTTTCATAAACGTAAGTTACATCAGTTTTACCTTCTACTACGTTTCCAGTTTCTGGTTTAGAACCAGCTTTAAGACCAGCTTTTGTAATGTAATATACAGTTCCGTCTTCTGCAGTGATTTTTTCTGGTTTATTATCAACAGCAGTATCATATTTTTCGCTTAGAGATGCACCTTTAAGGTCATCTTTGTCAGATGCGATTGTGTTACCTTCTGTGTCAACATAGTGAACGACTACATCACCAGTTACTTCTTTATAAACGTATGTTACTTCTTTAGTTTCTCCAGCAACAACTTTACCAGTTTCATCACCTTTAGTTGCTGTTGGTACTAATTCGTATACTTTTCCTTCTGCAGTTGTAATACGAGTTGGTTTCATTCCGTTATCAGAAGTATCGTAGTCTGATCCTGGTTTTCCATCTACAGTGTCTTTAGCACCTGAAGCTACGTTAGCACCAGATGGGTCAACACCTACTAATGGAGTTCCATCTTCTGTTTGGTAGTTAACGACTACTTGTCCTGCTTTTTCGTAAACGTAAGTTACTGTAGTTGTTCCTTCAACAACATCTCCAGTAGCTGGTTTAGAATCATCTTTAAGTTCTTTAGCTGTTAAGTAATATTTAACACCATCTTTAGTGATTTCATCTTTTTTGTGGTCTGCTGTGTCATATTTAACATTTAGAGAAGCATCTGTTTCATCTTTTTCGTCTTCAGCAAGTGTGTTACCTTCAGTATCTTCATACTTAACGACTACGTTACCTTTTACTTCTTTATAAACGTATGTTACTTCTTTAGTTTGACCTGATTCTACCGTACCTGTTTCATCACCTTTAGTTGATGCTGGTACTAGTTCGTATACTTTTCCTTCTGCAGTTTTAATACGAGTTGGTTTCATTCCGTTGTCTGCAGTGTTGTAGTCACTTCCTGCTCTTCCATCTGTTGTATCATTATTAGTTTCAGGAACATTATTTCCTTCTGGATCTGTTCCAGATATTGGGTTACCTTCTTGATCTGTATAATGAACTACTACTGATCCAGCTTTTTCGTAAACGTAAGTTACTGTAGTTGTTCCTTCTACTACGTCTCCAGTAGCTGATTTAGAACCATCTTTAAGTTCTTTAGCTGTTAAGTAGTATTTAACACCATCTTTAGTGATAGATTCTTTTTTGTGGTCAGCTGTATCGTATTTAACATTTAGAGAAGCATCTGTTTCATCTTGTTCATCATCAGCAAGTGAGTTACCTTCAGTATCTTCATACTTAACAACTACATTACCTTTTACTTCTTTATAAACGTATGTTACTTCTTTAGTTTCTCCAGCAACAACTTCACCTGTTTCTTCACCTTCAGTTGATTCTGGAACTAATTGGTAAACTTTTCCTTCTGCAGTTTTAATACGTTCTGGTTTCATTCCGTTATCCGCAGTGTTGTACGCTGTACCTGGTTTACCGTTATCAGTGTCTTTTGCACCTGATTCTACAGTTTTACTTTCATCACCAACTACTGTACCTGTAAGTGGAGTTCCATCTTCAGTTTTGTAGTTAACGATTACTGATCCAGCTTTTTCATAGATGTAAGTTACTTTTGTAACACCTTCTACTACTGTACCTTCTTCAGCTGGAGCGTCTTTTTCTACATCATTTACAGCTGTTTTTGTAGCGTCTGCTTTAAGGTAGTAAACATTTCCTTGTGCATCTGTAAGTTTTTCTGGTTTTTCAGTTTCGTTTTCTTTAGTGTTATAAACTACGTTTTTAGAAGCTTTAGTACTACTTACAACTACATCTTGTCCATTAGCATCAACATAATATTTCTCAGTTACTACTTCAGCTACTGTTTCAGGAGTATCAGTGTAAGGAGCTTTTAATTCTGTTCCGTCTTCTGTTTGGTAGTTAACGACTACAGAACCTTTTTTCTCGATTTCACGAGTTTTTTCTTCTGCATAAGTGTAAGTGATTGTTGTAGTACCACTTGCTAAACGATATGCACGAAGTGGAGTGATTTCGTCGCGGTAAGAATACTCTTCAATCTCTGGAGTAAAAGTGCCAAGATTAAGATTAATATCATCACCAAATTTACTTGTACTATTTTCATAAACGTCATTAAAATTAGCTGTTACATCCGTTGTAGGTCTACCTTTATCATCAACTTGGTCTCCAGTATCAGCCTTTATCGCATTTTTCTCCCCACCTTTTGCAGCTATTCCGACAGAGATATATCGTTTGAAATTAAGGGTGTTATCTTCCAACCCTTTTTCTTGAAGATAAGCAAGATAGTTTTTTACAAAAGTTCTGTTTGCTTCTCCTGTTGCAGTATCTGGAGCTGCTTTAAATTTTTGAACCATTGCATATGTTCTATCTATACTAGCACCACTACCTTCTTCATCATCTGCAACATTATCCTTAGGTGATAATGGTATCACCCCTGTAATTTCAGGACTTGCATTACTCACAGTTACATACGTATTTTTCTCAAGGACGAAAACGTAGTCTCCTTCTTTGATGCCACCATCAGCAGTTACGTTCGCTGAAGTGAAGTTTTTGGCTGTTGCTTCACCAGACTTGAAAGCTTCTACCATCTTAGCATCAGAACTGATAGTTCCTGAATCAGCTTATACATATTTACCATATGTTCCTTTTCCTGTTTGTTCAACGATCCAAGCTTTTCCACCAGGTTTTACAGTATCATAAGTGATTTTACCTTCTGCATTGTTTAATCCTTCTGGAGTCAATTTCGCAGTTACATCCCCTAGAGTTGTGTCAGAGTATACTCCTCCACCATCTCCAGTAGTTTCAACTTTAGGTTCTCCAATTAGGTGGTAAGTTTTCCCGTCTTTTTCGATAGTTTCTTTCTTACCAGTTTCTTTAGCGTTGTCTAGGTCACTAGCTTCTGCATCGCCACCTGTAGTTCCTTTGAAAACTTCTCCTGATTTACCGTATACATCGTATGGTGTTTCGATAGTCTTATCAGCACCAGAATCTTGGTTTTTGTTTTCTTCTAATACAGTATTTCCTTCAGCAGTTACATACTTGTAATCTACTTTTCCAGTTTTAGTGATTGTATTTGTTCCATTTTCAGTTGGATCAGTTGAAGCAGTTGTTCCTTCGACCTCATTTGTGATATTCGCTGTATCTACAGTAATCGAACCCTTATCATTAGAAATCGTTGTTGTGTTGTCACCATTATCTTTTACCTCTGCTGCTGCAGTCTGGCTTTGTCCTGCCATTGCAAGAGCTGCACCGACAAGCAGAGCGACTGTACCGATTTTGACTGAGTCTGAACGACCGTCTTTAAACTTACGAATGGAAAATTTTTCTTTTCTATTTATAAAAATCCTTAATATCCTTTACTATTATTTTTGTATGATTTTCAAAATTCGCCATATTGGCATAACAACGTGGTTAATAAACTCGAAACGCCTACACTTCTATTTTAATATTTTAAAGCCATTTATACAATAAAATTAACTACTTTTTAATGGTTTAAACTATAGTTTTTCACTATATTTATATATATAAAAAATCCATACAGACATATGGATTTACATATTTAAAAATATACATTTATGCTACCAGCCAATTGAGACCCTTTCAAACTGACAACCCAATCGTCGCAATTCTTTTTGACAGTCCTCATAATAAGGGAGGGAAATGCCTGTGATGGTTACATGTGGCAGATCTTTTAAGTGAAGGCTGACCGATGAAGTAAAATGATAAACATGAACGAACTCGTATTCTTGAAAGAGTTGGGCAAGGACATCTTCAAAAATCAGCTCCGTCTCCAAGTAAGTCACGTTTGGGATAGTGAAGGTTTCCTTGGGATGGGGAAGATAGAGGTCAATTGCTAAGGCCTTGGCATAAGTGCTGATAAAGCGGATAGAGATTTGGTCGTCCTCTTCAGAGAACTTTTGCCCCAGCAAGACCTTGACAGTCTTACCATTTGAAACAGGTGCTTGAGGTAGGTCAAAAAAATGCTCTAGATAAACCAGCTTTTCTCTAGCTACGACATGGTAGTCACTACGATAGAGGGTATAGTGCTTTTCCGTCCGCTCAATCAAGTCATCTCTGGTCAAGCCCAAAGAGCCCACCTGACTGGGTTGGAGAGGCCAAGCATACATTCCCAAGGGATAAATATCTGCATAACCATCATCGAAACTCATGAGGTGTTGGTAGGTAGAACTCGCAACTACGTCCAGAATCAAGCTATTGTCAAAACTAGCATAAAAGATGGTGTCATAGTCTCCGGCTAGCTCCTGACAGATCTGAGCCAAGTCCTCTGCCGTCTGAGGATAGTGAACATGGTCAAAGCCCTTAGCATAATGCTCCTGTCGGGCATTTTTGACAGGGCTAACATAAAGACTGACAAAGTCCTGATCAGGATAAAGCCCCTTGATATGCTGGGCGATCTTGGCCTGTAAGGGCGTTGTAGCAATGATGAGGTGTTTCATCTCTTTGATTCTCCTAGGTGGTGATGTTGCAACAAGGTCTCAACGACTTCAAAATCTAGGGCATCGTCGATATCATAAGAATAGAGTTTGGGCATTTCATAGGCTACTGTCTTATCTGTGTAAAAGGTCTCATCTCGTAGGTAACGGTCCTTGCGAGAAATCCAAATACTACCGTTGGGATAGTAATAGACAGGCTCTTTCTGCCTAGCATAGTGCTTGGAAACCTGAGGTGGACGGATAAAAGTTGACTCCTCCAACTGCATGAAAAGACTGCGACTCTTGTCTGCCTTAACACAGGATATCAAATGGTCGGCTCCAGACTGACAGTAGAGCTGGTAGGACTCGATAAGGTGCTCCACTTTTCTTAAGGGTGAGGTCACCTGTAGATTCATAAAAACCTGCTCTCCCTCAAAGGGCTTTAAAAAGTCTCGTAAGGTCTCCAGACTAGAGGTTGCTGACAAGGCCAATTCTTTTGGTCTGTGGACACAACGAATCTCTGGATAGGCTTGACGACAGAGTTCTAGATAGGCTAGCGAGTCTGAGGACACCCAGATGTCACTAAATAGCTTAGAGGCTAGAGCGACTTCGATAGTATAGAGAACCAAGGGTTTACCTGCAAGCGGTTTGATATTTTTATCCACTAAACCGCGTGAGCCCGAACGGATTAAAATGACGGCTATAGGTTTAGATTTTGCTTTCATATAGTCTTCCTAGAATTGAGATAAAAAGGGCAGATAGGGTAGTGATGATGCTATTTAACCAGGGATTAGGGTTGGCAAAGAGGCCACTGTAATGATAGAGGACTAGGACTCCTAGACTGAAGACCAGATAGATTTTTGCTAGCTGTAAGCTCGGTCTTTTGAGGAGCAAGACCATGAGGTACTACCCACCAATCACACCTAAAGTCAGACCCATAAAGCCGTTTATCCATTCATAGATGGAATAGATTTCTGCATTCATGAGTAAGATGCAGAGAAGCCAGGATAGACCTGCTAAGACAAAGGATAGGATACTTGGCGACCAGCGAATCTTTGACCAAGCAAAATCCATCTTCAAGCAGGTCACGATTGCATTCATACTGGATGAGACCGTGGATTGGCCCGCTGCCAAGAGAGCCAGCATGATGAAACTTCCAAACCAAGGTGCTAGTCCTTCCCGAGCATAGGCAATGAGAACAGGATTGGTCGATGTGGTGGTGAAATTTTCCTGACGAATCAAGCAGCCAATCAAATACAATAGACTAGCAATCCCAAAGGACAAGAGTCCCTGAAGCCATAAGATTTTTCCAATTTTCCGACGCCCCATTTTGCTGTTAAAACGTTGAACGATATCCTGCGAGGAAACGTAGGAAAACAAACTACTGAAACCTGCTCCTACAACTAAGATCAAGACCGTCCGTCCATCCAGCGTCTCTGCAAAGTGAGATAGCTGTAGACTGCTATTCATGACAAGACCTGATTGAGCAATTCTTGGTAGAAAAAGGGCCAGTATAGCTAGCAAGACCAAGCCCTGAAAGAAGTCCGTCCACAGAACAACCAAGAGGCCGCCCCTTGCCAGATAATAGACCGTCAAAAGAAGGAGTAGGCCTGACAAGACCAACTGATTGATAGGGATAAAGGGCTCTAAGGCCTGAGATAACAAGTAGGTTACCACTGCTATTCGCCCCAATTGGTATAGGATAAAAAGTCCTGAAGCCAGTGAACGAATGCCAGCCGATTGAAACTTGTCCTCTAAAAGATGGTATGCTGTCTCGTAGTTTCCCTTTTGATAGAGGGGCAAAAAGTAACGGTGGGCGAGGGGAATGGCTAGAAAGATGCCACACTGGGCAAACCAGAGATAGGACCTGCCTGTATAGGCATTCCCCACCAGAGTCAGAAAGGAAATGGGGCTGAGCAAGGTCGCAAAGACTGAGAAAGCCAGAACAGTCACTGGAACAGCTTTCTTAACCTGATAGTAATCCTCTTCGTCCCCTTTTTTCCGATAGGCGATCCAGGAAATCAAGCAGAAATAGAGCAATAGGGTGATTAGAATTCCCAACATCCTAGAAGTTCCTATCTAGTAGTTCGCGGTAGCTTTGAGCCACCGTTCCTAGTGAATAGTGAGCCGCTAGGGCGATATTTTCTGCATTGGACTGGCGATAGTCTGCCTGCTCCATCTCTTCTATCATTTGAATCAATTGTGCCTTATTTCTGAAAAGGCGGATAGCATCTGACTGTTCGGCATAGAAACGATGGGCAATCTCCACATCTGATAACAAGGCTAATAAACCTTGATTGAGGGCTTCAACGCAGGCGTTGGCAAACAATTCTGTAAAACTAGCAGACAGGTAGCACTGGTGGAGATGGTAAGGAACCTCGTCGACAATGCCTTTGAACTGAATGGTTGGTGGCAGATCGTAGCGATTGCGCAGCTCCTCCAGACGTTCCTCTGTTCCACCATAAAAGGTGATGCGGGCCTTGGAACCACGTTTGTAGAGTTCGATAAAGGCTTCAATGACAAGTTCAACGTTCTTTCCTTCTCCCATATGACCAACTAAGCAATAGTCTAGCACAGGTCCCACTTCTTTGATTTGACCGGGATCTTCTGTAAACATAGGTGGCAGGAATCTTGTCTGATAACCTTCTTTGGCCAAGCTCTCTGTCAACTTCTCACTGGCAACTAAATATCTGTTTGCCTTGCGCAGATTGGCGAGACGTAAGTCTCGCATGATATTTTCATGGACGACTTCATAGTAATTTTTGTCCGTGTTTTCCATGTAACGCCAGAGGCTGGGTTTGGGAACGATTTGTTGGTCACGAATGAAGAGGTCGGTTTGCTGGGCCCATCTAGCTAGAAACTTAACCAGCAAGTCCTCCTCAGAACAAATTTCTCCCTCGATACGGTAGATATACTCTGGATAAAAAATCGTTACAGGAGAGGGTTCTTTGAAAGGATCGATAAAGCGTCCTTCAAGGGCCAGTTCTCCATTTTCATGATACCATCGAAGTTCCTTCTCCTTGAAATCTTCAAACAAGAAGGGCCCCTTAGTATAGTAATATCTTCCCGAACCATCTCCTAGGGTAACAGAGGCGACAAAGCCATCTTCATTGAGTTCAACCTGATCTCCGTCTGCTAGAGTTAGGTTTTCTGGTCTCACTGTCAAATCTGCATGGCCCATATCTGAAAAGAGATGAGGAACACAAAGCAGTTCCTTTTCTAAAAATCCTAACTTAATCAAGTCTTTCTTCCAATCAGGACGAAGCTGAGGACTCGATACCAGGTGGACATATTCCAAACCCAGATGTCGTGCTATACGTGCTCGATAGACCTGAGTAGTCTCAAAACCATAGCGATGAATTTCCTTAGCTGGATGAATGGTGACAATTCTCGACATGCTATACACTCTTTCTCTACTATTTTCTACTTTCAAACGAAAAAACACCCTCACAAAAAAGCGAGGGTAATTCATCCGTTACAATGCTTGGGGAATTCCTAGCAAGTTCCCCCCTCAAAAGGACTTTATGCTATTCTATCACAAAGACTGACCATCTGCAAGATAGACTAATTTAGAGATGATAGCTTGGGGGAGTCTTCTGGATAGCTCAATAGTTCGTCTAGAAGCTCTTTATTGGTCAAAAGCAGGACGACAAAATCGCTTATCGCTGAGTATACGGCTATCCTGTTGTATGAGCTTCTCCTACTGGGAAAAATACGACGATACCCATACTGTCATACGTTTTGCTACCGCCTAGTCTAGTCGAAAAGATGGTGTAGAAGCCTTGTGCAAAGTGATTGAAAAATTATAAACAAATCTGAAACTAACATAGATGGCTTTTATGTCTAGATTAATTTTAAAAATTGGGTTATTTAGAAAATAAATGTTTTGATCTTTATTCCATATGTATAATCAATGTCAATAACTTCTACTTAAATGAAATAAAAACGCAAAAAGAGAACCCTACTGGATTCTCTTATTATTTGATAAACATAAGCATTAAGCTTTCTTAGCCGCCTTGCTCCACTGGTACCAACCAACCAAACTGTTGATGAGGTAAATGAAGTATTTTCCTTGAATTTGAAGGCTTTCTCCCCACCAGAGGTAGATAGAGAAAACATTAGTAGCTGCCCAGAAAATCAATTGCTCACGATAAACAGCTGTCATCAAGAGCTGACCGACACCGTTTGTCGCATCAGTAATAGAATCACGATAAGGACGATTAGCTCCAATTGACTGGTAAATAAGACCTAAGGCTAACCACCAAAGTATACTAATTGATAGGTACTTGATCCAACCCACTGCATCCAATTTACGAGCAACAAAATCCTGCTGTTCTTTTTTGAACTGGGCTTGATAGATCAAAAAGTGTTAAAAATAAGACAGTAACCTCAGAATAGATACTGTCTTATCTCTTTTTTTACTTAAAACCTTGATAAACTTGACAAATGGTAGAAAGGAACCGTGAGTTCTTGCCAGAAGCTGAAGTTAATCCTTCAACCTGGAAAACCCGCAGAGGTGACTTTTTCTATACATCTCGATTTTTCTGGCAATAATCATTAACCGATAAATATGTCTGTGAATCACCCAGCGACTCCGCTATGTCCATAATCCGCGGTGGTAGTAATCCCACTCGCTGGACAAGTTCGTGATCGCTGAACAATTCCCGTGGACTGCCGGCGAAGCCAAACTTCCCGTGTTCCATAACATATACCGACTCAAACTCGGCGGCGACCCAATCCATGTCATGGGTGATGGTCACAACTTGGTGGCCCGAATCAGCCAACTCATGGAAAATTGCGGTCAACTTGCGCCGGCTTTCCCAATCAAGCGACATCATCGGCTCATCAAATAAATAAATCGCCGGATCCACTGCCAAAACTGTGGCAACGCTCAACAGCTTGCGTTCCGACAATGACAGGTCATATGGACTTTCAGCTGTTTTATCATCCAAGCCAACTCTTTTTAGAGCCGCTAAAGCCCGCCTCGTAATCGTGTCGTGGTCATCCATGACCTGCGCGACACTCCACTCCACCTCTCGTTGAACGGTCGGGTTGAAAAGCTGATCGTCAGGATTCTGAAAAGTAATCCCAACCTTCAGTAACTTTTCGACTGGTTTAAGATCATTAAAATTTTCTCCATCGATCTTAATCACACCGGTTTGTGGTGTCAGCAAGCCCGTCAACAATTTGAAGAGCGTTGATTTGCCGGCACCATTTTGGCCGACAATCGCCACCATCGGATCGGCGAAGTGTTTGTCTTCAACCTCCAAGCTAAAGGACCGTTCCGGATAAGTGAACGTCAGGTGGTTCAGTTCAATTGTGGACATAACGAACCTCCTTCAGATCAGCGTCATTCACCGGATACCGGCCATCAGCCAAGTGCCAATCCATTTTTTGAGCAAGTTGCTGGATTGTCGGGGCTGGAATCTGCCAGTCAGCTGCCAAATGATTAAATACCTCACCTGGCCTGCCCTGGGCTACCATTTGACCCTCGTGCAGCACCCAAACAACGTCGGCGACTTCGCACAAATCGTCAATTTCACTAGTGACAATGAAGACAGTCGTCTCTTTGACTTGGGCCAGCCATTGGAAAAATTGTCGGCGGCCAAGGGGATCCATCTGACTGGTCGGATCATCCATAATCAAAACAGCCGGGTTAGCCGCAATCGCCGTGGCAATTGCCAACCGCTGGCTCTGACCACCGGAAAGGCTCTCGGGACGCAAATTCAGCTGTTCAATCAACCCCATTTGCGTGGCAACTTCTTCAACCCGTTTTTGAATCAGTCCTTCAGCCATTCCCTGATTAATCAAGTCAAAGGCGATTTCATCGGCAACCGTATCTGCCAACCCGCTTAGTTGGCCAGCTGGATTTTGCAGTACAACTCCATTCATGGCATTATAAACGGGCCAATTGTCGGACACTCGCTGGCCAAACATGTGCCAGTCGCCCTCAATCTCAGCAGACACAATTTTGGGAATGACCCCTGCCAGCACACGGCACAAAGTCGATTTGCCGGAGTGGCTATTCCCGATAATCCCAACCACCTGGCCGGTATGAACCTCCGCGTTAATCTGACGCAGTTGTGGTTGCTCAGTACCCGGATAACGGGTGGTCAAATTTTCAATTACAATCCGTTTATCTTCGTCCATATCTTCCACCCAATCAATAAAATTGCCAATCCAGTCAGACCAATGTGCAGCGTCCGCGACAGGCGATACACGCGCTGGGAGGTTCTGACAGTCCGGTTGAGATTATCAAAACCTCTCAGTTGGAGAGAAATCGACCGCGCCATCGATTGATCCAAGGTCTTAATCACCAATGGAATTAGAACCGGCAGGACTGACTTTAATTTCTGAATCAACGTTTTTTGCGGATTGGTTCCGCGAACTTTTTGTGCCTGCTGGATTTTCCGCATATTGCGCATCATTTCCGGCAAAATATAACACACCGACATAAGAACGTAGACGGTTTTATAAGACAATCCGGACAGTTCCAAATAGGCCGCGTTTTCTGAAATACTCGTGGTCACCATAAAAAAGCCACTTGTCAAAATAATCACCAATACTCGACAACCCAGAGTGGTGGCGTAAATCAGGCCTTCTTGGTAGAAAGACACCCCAAGCACAGAAAACAGCACAGTTTGATTCCGACTGTAAAATAACCCTTGGATGATCAGCATGGTGCAAATCAGAAACAGGCTGAATCCCAGCGCCTTAAAGATGGTAGAACTCAATTTGGAAAATAACAATAGCAGTGTTGCGGCAAGAATTAATCCGGCCTGAAGCAATAAATTCATACTGGCAAAGCTCAACAACGTCATGTCCAAGATGAACAAGAGCTTAGTAATCGGATCGATCACCTGGTACCACTTGAGCTTGACCCGTGGCGCTCCAGAAATAAATGTTTGATCAGTCATCATTTATCATCGCTAAAGAAGTGCACCATCCGCTTCGGCAGCTGACGATAGATGAAGAATGCCAGGTAGGCCACGCAGACTTTATCCAAAATATCCAAGACAAACTCATCGGTAAATGAGGCCAGCCACACTGGTGCATGATTTGCGACCATTACCGCAAACAATGAGTCACCCCAAGCGATACCGGTCTGACCACCCCAAAAGATGATGTTGAGTGGCGTTGAAATGACAGCTGAAACGAAGGCAATAATAATAGCAGAAACAAATACTCGTCGCGCTGACGAGAACCACCCATTGGCGTGCAAAACTCCAACAGCAATCCCAATTCCGATGCTGGTAATCGCATACACGGTTGAAATTGGCGATAAGGTCAGCCCATAGATCACGTTGTTGATGAAACCACTGATAGCACCGGCAACCGGCCCAGCCAACATGCTGGCAAGAAAGGTTCCCAAAGACCCCAGCCAAACGGGCAACTTTAACCCCTCCGCCAAGGCTTTGGCAACATAGTTAATCCCCACGGCAGCGGGAATCAAAGTCATGGTGGCAGCACTTAACTTAAATTTCCACATACTGGTACGATGAATCGGTTCTGTTTTCATAATCTTCTCCTTTTGTTTTTAAAGAGCCGTGTCAGGAATGACTTTCGGACGCAACGCTCTAAAGAATAGTTAATAGAACTATTTAGTCTTTTCACAAATCAACCATAGTCGACATAGATTAATATAGTAAAATTACTATTTCAAAGTTCACACTCCTATCATACGCTTATTTTCAAAATTGTCAAGTTTTTTCTGAAAATTCTTCAAAAAATATGAAAAAATTTAAAATGCCTAGCTGAGCTAGACATCTTTGATTGGGATTTTGTTTTAATTGCTATCACTAATATTTCTATGCTGTTGTCATTGACCGAAATTTAGTCCATGATATATATTTCACCACGGCTATAAAGGGAAGCCTTACCTGCAAGGTAAATCCTATCTCCCTCTATACGACAAAGGAGGAGTCCACTCCTTTCAGAGGCTTGGTAGGCCCTAAATTCTGCTTGTGCCAACTTATTAGCCCACAAAGGAATGACATGACAGTGTCCTGAGCCACAGACTGGATCTTCCTTGACTGATAATTTTGGAGCGAAACTTCGAGTTACAGTATCATAGTTTCTTCCTCTCGCGGTGATATTCAGGAGAAGACCATCTAAAGCTTTTACTTTATCAAAATCTGGACTTGCATTAATGACATCGTTTTCATGTGGCAAGATACAGACTAGATCTCTTCCAAGCCATGCTTCAAGTGGACGGACCCCGATTGCTTCTTCCATCTCACTTGTGACAACTACTTGATGCATAGCGTATGATGGAAAATTCAGCTCATAGTAGTCATCTTTTTTACTGACTAAAAGTTCTCCACTCTGTGTTGTAAAAGTTAGTCTTTCTACATCCACTTCGATAAATTTAAAGAGAATGAAGGCAGTCGCTAAAGTAGCATGACCACACAAATCGATTTCTCCACCGGGAGTAAACCAACGTAATTCGTAGTGGTCGCCATCTTTAACCGTAAAAGCTGTCTCAGAGAGATTATTTTCTTTGGCAATATTCTGTAAGGTAGTATCTGACAACCATTCGTCCAGAAGACAAACAGCCGCTGGGTTCCCCTTAAAAACAGTATCTGTAAAAGCATCGACAATAAATTGTGGAATGGTATATTGACTAATTGGCATGATGGGCTCCTTAATTTGTTACCTTTATTATATCTGAAAATAGGATAGAAAACAGACAAATGTAACTAAAAAAGTTAATTGAATAAGTTACTTTTTGTGCACATTTTTCATTAGTTCTTTACAAACCCTTCTTTTACCAAAAAGCCATGAGCTACTTGATCAGCCGGTTTACCTTCTACTCCCACTTGGTAGTTCATCTGACTCATTTGCTTTTCTGTGATTTTACCAGCTAACTTGTTTAGAATGCCTTCCAATTTTGGATGTTTCTTAAGAAAAGCTTCTTTCATAAGAGGTGCTCCTTGATAAGGTGGGAAGAGTTGTTTGTCATCCTCTAGGGCCACAAGGTCATAGCGAGCAAGCTCGGCATCCGTTGAGTAGGCATCTGTTATCTGGATTTCACCAGACTGGATAGCCTGGTATCGAAGGGCTGGCTCCATGGTGGATACTTGTAGATGGAGTCCGTAAACTTTCTGCAAGCCCTTGTTCCCATCCTCTCGATCATTAAACTCTAGCGTAAATCCTGCCTTGAGTTGTCCTTCCACCTTTTTCAAATCTGAAATGGTCTTGAGTCCATACTCTTGGGCAATTTTCTTAGGCACTGCGACAGCATAGGTATTCTGATAAGCCATGGGTTTGAGCAAGGCCAGGTTGTCTTGTTTTTTGATTCCATCTCGAGCTGCTTTGTAGACTGCTTCTGGATCATGGTCGACTTGCGGCGCCGGCTTGAGGAGACTTTCAGTCACGGTCCCTGTAAACTCTGGATAGATAGCAATATCCCCTTTTTTCAGAGCTTCATAGAGGAAAGTGGTCTTGCCAAAATTTGGTTTAACAGTCACTGTCATGTCCGTGTTTTCTTCGATCAAAATCTTATACATATTGGCTATAATTTCCGGTTCAGGACCCAACTTCCCAGCAATGACCAGGTTTTCTTTTTCCGGTTTGGAAAGAAGACTTGGCGTATAAGAAACTCCCAATCCGATAACCATTACCGCAAAAGCCGCAAAGATGGTCCGCAATTTGGCCTTTTCCATCCATTTGAGAAGAAGGTTAAAGGCGATGGCTAAGAAGGCAGAAGACAGGGCACCGATCAAAATCAGACTGGCATTATTGCGGTCAATCCCCAAAAGGATAAATGAACCAAGTCCTCCAGCCCCAATCAAGGCAGCTAGGGTAGCCGTCCCGATAATCATCACTGCTGCTGTCCGAATCCCAGACATGATGACGGGCATGGCCAAGGGGATCTCAAACTTCTTGAGTTGCTCCCACTTGGTCATCCCGAAGGCGACTCCTGCTTCTTCGAGGCTTGGGTCAATCCCACGTAATCCTGTAATGGTATTTTGCAAAATGGGGAATATCGCATAAATGACTAGAGCTGTTAAAGCAGGAAGTGTTCCAATTCCCATAATAGGGATAAAGAGTCCCAGAAGTGCCATGGAAGGAATGGTCTGGAAGATTCCAGCTAACTGTAGGACCCAGTTGCTAACTCTCTTTCGTGTACTTAAATAAATTGCTAATGGGACAGCTAGAAAAATAGCAAGGAGCAAGGTCAGTAATGACAGTTGCAAATGTTGTCCCAGTGCAGCGACCCAGTCCCCAAAACGTTCTTGAAAAGTTGAAATCAAATTAGACATGAAGGCTACCTCCAAACAAGTTTGCTACAAAGTCTGTCGCAGGCGCTTGTAAAATTGTTTCAGGTTCTGCAACCTGGCGAATTTCTCCATCCTGCAAAACTGCAATTCGATCTCCTAATTTTAAGGCCTCATCCGTATCATGTGTTACGAAGATGGTCGTCATGCCGAATTCTTTATGTAAGGCCTTGGTCAATTCTTGCAACTGCTTGCGAGAGATGGCATCCAAGGCTGAAAAAGGCTCGTCCATCAATAGAATCTTTGGTTCCCCAATGATAGCTCGTACAATGCCAATCCGCTGTTGCTCTCCACCAGATAATTCACTAGGCATGCGCTTTGCATACTCTGCAGCAGGTAGGCCAACCTTATCCAAGAGTTCTTCTGTTTTAGAAGCAATTTGTTCTTTAGTCCAGCCCTTCATTTCAGGAATGAGAGCAATATTTTCCTCAACTGTCAAGTTAGGAAATAGGGCAATGGCTTGAAGGACATAGCCTGTACTGAGACGTAACTCCCGTTCATCATAGTCCTTGATGCGTTTTCCATCCATGTAGATATTGCCATCTGTCGGCTCCAAAAGACGGTTAATCATCTTGATCATGGTGGTCTTTCCAGATCCTGAAGGTCCCACAAGAACCATAAATTCTCCATTTTCAATGCGGAGATTGACATCTCTAAGGACATCTTTTTCAGTGTAGCGTAAGGCTACATTTTTATATTCAATCATTTTTTTCCTCAATAAGTTTTCTGTCTCTAAGAGTATCCAATAGGTTACTTGCTGGATGCCCTAGGACTTTTTCAATATCTGTTGAAACCCCAGCCTGTTCGCCAGCTTTAATCGCTGTATAGGTGCTGACCCAGGCATCGTACTCCCAAGTTTGTGCTGGCCATTTTTTCCGTGACTCATAGGCTTCTTCGACTGATTCATCTACATACTCGATGGCGTCACCGGTCTCTTTTGAGAGAAGCGCTACGATTTCTTCCATGGAAAGATCCTCTGGCCCTGTAAGATTCAAGCTTTGATTTTCCCACTCCTTAGGATTTAAAAGAATCTCTGCTGCAACCCTAGATGTGTCCTTACGGGCAACAGCTGACACAAGGCCACTGCCTGCCGGACCACGAATCTCTCCATTTTCAAGCGCAATATCAATCAGGAAGTCCAAGTAAAAATTATCTCTCAAAAAAGTATAGGTGAACCCTAACTCCTTGATATAGGCTTCCGTCTGGGCATGATCTCGAGACAAGGTGAAAATTGCCTTTTCATCTGCCCCATAAAATGAGGTATAGACGATATGCTCTACCCCTGCTAGCTTTGCAGCATCTAAAAAGTCCTTGTGTTCCTTAACACGCTCTGGATTTTCCCTAGCAGAAACCATCAACAAGATATCGATACCCTTTAAGGCCTCAACCACCTCTAGAGTATTGGCATACACCATTTTACGGATTTCCGCTGATGCATAGACTGTTGCACGCTCTGGACTTCTTGCTAGATGAACTGAAGCGATTCCTTTCTTGTCGACAAGATTAGCCACATAAGAACCTAATTTCCCTGTTACCCCCGTCATACCAATCATAACTGTTACTTTCTTTCCCTAGATGTCATTTGCTTTAGCTTTTAGATTTGTGATAATACGCTCTTGATAAGCTTCAAATTCTTGAATTTCTTGATCAGAAAATCCTTGGTAAAAAATCTCACCTAACTCTTCACTGACACGGTCTCCAATTTCTTTTTGCGCCCATCCGAGATCTGTCAAAGAAATATATTTTTTCCTTTTATCCTGCGTACAATGTTGAATCGTAACTAAGCCTTGTTCTTTCAATTTCTTAACCATACTGGTCAATGTATTATTGGCTAGACCCGTCGCAAGGGCGATATCTGTCGCAGTTGCTCGGCCATCTTCCTTTTGCCAAAGCACTGTTAAAATTTTCCCTTGTTCACTTCTGTATTGAGCATCTGGTTCCTTGCTCAAGAGTTTTTGAAAGATACGCCCATTCAACAAACGAATCTGTAGAGCTTGGTAGCCCCCTAACATCTTGTCCATTTCATCTCCTTTTTCTTCTATATCGAACTTTACACCCATAATTGTAACTCTCGGCGTTACATTTGTCAACTATTTCGATATAGAAGTAACTGTAAAAACAAAAAAACTTCCCTAATTATCTAGGAAAGTACTTTCTGTGATTTTTGATGTCTTAAAAAATTTTATTCAGCCTTAGTAATATCTTCACGCATCTCATCAACATTGAATTTTGCAAAAAGATACTGACGGTCTTGAACTGGGAAACGTTGGTCGAGTTGGTCAACTGGGCCAACTTCGATAATACCATTTTCAATAACAAAGTCCATAACGTGACCACCAAACGTCAAGTCGTCTGAAATAAAATGGAGGTGATACCCTGCAACACTCACACCATGGAACATTTCTGGCGTCCAAATACCAACGATAGTACCTGAAATATTATCTACCTCGTACTCAGGTTGGCGTGTGGCAACATCCGCAAACTTAATATCGGCATTTGATTTTGGAATCATACGCACGTGCATATGTTTAAAATGACCTTTGATTTTGATAGAACGGAAGAGGTTAACCCCATCATAATAAGATTCAATACGATCCTCAAGCTCTTTATCAGTCATTTCATAACGTTGACGGAATATAACTTCAGCTTGGTGAGGTACGACTGCTGCATAAGGTACTTTTTCATCAGGAGAAACTTCTACCACTTCGACCTTACCCTCAGACCCTTTGGCTTGATAGGCTTTACCGTCAAGAACAATCAACTCACCATCGATAGAATCTAATGTTCCGAGACCCAAGTCTCCATGCTCCAACAATTCACCAACTGTTAAAGTACCTCCATAAAGCCCAGCCATCAAGGCTCCCAAGGTATTATATTGAAATAATTTTATGGCTTCAGACATGTCTACACCCTCTTCTTAGTAAAATTCATCTGGCAAGATAGTTTCGCCAAGTTTAATATTATCTTTATAATCAATTGGAACATCAATAAGGACTGGTCCATCTACAGCTTGAGCCAAGGCTTCTTGAAGCAAGCTAGCAAACTCTTCCTTACTTGTTGCACGATATCCTTTTGCTCCAAAGCTCTCAGCATATTTTACAAAATCAACTGGACCAAAGTCAACCCCAGATGAACGACCATACTTCATTTCTTCCTGGAATTCCACCATATTGTAATGACCATCGTTCCAGATAATATGAACAATTGGCAATTTCAAACGAACTGCCGTTTCCAATTCTTGTGCTGAGAAGAGGAAACCACCGTCACCAGAAACAGAAATGACTTTTGTCTTAGGACGAACCAAAGCTGCAGAGATGGCCCACGGAAGAGCAACCCCTAAAGTTTGCATCCCATTTGAGAAAAGCAAATGACGTGGTTCATAAGATTTGAAATAGCGGGCCATCCAAATATAGTGACTACCAACGTCAACGGTGACTGTCATATCATCTTTGGTTTGGTCTTGCAAAACTTCAATCAAATCTAGCGGATGTACCTTTCCTTCTTCAGGTCGGCGATCAAACTTAACATCCTCAACAACGTTATTCTTCAATCCTTTAAGGTATTCAACTGATCCTTCAGGTAATTTATAACCTTGAATAGCTGGCAAGAGCAAATCTAAAGTTGCTTCAACATTACCAATCAACTCACGTTCTGGCTGGAAGTAAGTATCCACCTCAGCAGGTTCAACGTCAATTACAATGATACGGGCTGAAATTTCAGCATTCCAGTTACGCGCTTCATATTCGATTGGGTCATAACCAATGGCAATAATCAAGTCAGACTTCTTAAGCAACATGTCTCCTGGTTGATTTCGGAAAAGGCCTACACGACCAAAGAAAGTATCTTCTTCAAGATCACGTGACACAATACCAGCACCTTGGAAAGTTTCAACAACTGGTAATTTAACATGTTTCAAAATCTGGCGAATAGAGTAAGTTACAGCTTCTGATGAAGCACCGTTCCCTAAAAGTAAGACCGGTAATACGGCATTTTTAATGGCTTGTGCGAGATAGTTAATATCAGAAACAGATGCTGAACCAAGTTTTGGATCTGTCATAGGCTTAATAGCCTTAACACTGACTGTAGCATCAGTTACATCTTGAGGAATTGAAATAAAGCTTGCGCCAGGTTTCCCTGATTTAGCATAGCGATAGGCATTTGCTACTGTTTCAGAAAGGGTATTAGCATCATGTACTTCAGCTGCATACTTAGTAATTGGCTCAAGCATGGCAACATTATTCATTGATTGGTGGGCACGTTTCAAAAGATCTGAACGTTTAACCTGACCACCAATAGCAAGGACAGGGTCTCCCTCATCCGTAGCTGTTACCAATCCAGTAGCCAAATTGGATACACCAGGACCAGATGTTACCAAAACAACACCAGGTTTGCCTGTAATTCGTCCAACACCCTGAGCCATAAAAGCAGCATTTTGCTCATGACGGGCAACTATCAATTCAGGTCCTTTATCTTCCAAGGTATCAAAGACCCTATCGATTTTTGCTCCAGGGATACCAAAGACATAATCAACATCATGGTTGATTAAACTATCAACCACTAAGTCCGCACCATACAATTGCTTTTCATCTGACATGAACACAGTCCTTCTGGCTCTTCAAAAACAGAGCCCACTTTCCTTTCAAGTATAGGTCACAAAGAGTTAAAGTATGCTCCATTTTTCACAAACTTTAATCACTTCACAATTCTGTTATCATTATAGCACAGTTTTTAGACAATCTTGTGAAAAAAAGATTGTGAAATTTTGCACTTCAAACGTAAAAAGAAACACCTGATTGCTATCAGGTGTTTAACTATTTTTTACCTTAGCAAACTCTCGATTGAGATAATTTTGTAAGCCTTCAAAAATTCCCAATAGCTTGAGGTAATTTGACAAACTTGATCGCCCAGGGATGTCCACCACGTCCAAAGAAATCCTATCCAGGTCCTTTTCGTATAGAATACGGAAAGACACCACTGCTTGATCAGAAAAATAATTATCCCCTGCCATAATGTAGCACTCATAAATAATACCTACAGGATTAGCAACCTTCAACTCAATACGAATTGCACCTAATCCCAAGACCTCCACTTGCTGAAAACGTTTCAACATAGCCTGTCGCTGACTAGGAATAAAATTTGTGATATCCATAGTGGCCCTCCCAACATTCCTTTTTGTATATTATAGCCTAAAGCTGAGAAAAATGCTTGTGATGGGTTTCCTGATAAGACTAAAAGCCCCATGAATCCTTATCTATCTTCTTTATATTCTCTAAGTTCGATTTTATAGTATTATCGTAATATAGTATGTGGGTTCTACATGACTAAGTACAACATATTGTTGACGACTAGCAAAAATCTCATTGGAAGTTACCTTATCTGCTTTTTAGGGCAGTCTGTAATTCTGCTACATGCTTTGTATAGCCATTTCCCTAAAAAGAAAAGCATTAGTATAGTCGCAGCATAAATTCTTCCACGCTTTGAGAAGGGAAAGTTTAAAATCATCTTTATTATAACTTTTTTACAAAAATAGCCAGAACATCACATTCTGACTATTACTCTTATTTCTCATCTTCGTCCATTGAAAGTACTGACAAGAAGGCTTCTTGTGGTACTTCAACCGAACCGATGGCTTTCATACGTTTCTTACCGGCTTTTTGTTTTTCGAGGAGTTTACGTTTACGTGAAACGTCACCACCATAACATTTTGCCAAGACATTTTTACGAAGGGCTTTGATATCTGTACGGGCAACAATTTTTTGACCAATAGCCGCTTGGATAGGCACTTCGAATTGTTGACGTGGAATGATTTTCTTAAGTTTATCAACGATAAGTTTTCCACGCTCGTAAGCAAATTCCTTGTGAACGATGAAGCTAAGGGCATCGACCTTATCACCATTAAGGAGAATATCCATTTTCACCAATTGTGAACGACGATATTCTGACAATTCATAGTCAAAGCTTGCATAACCACGTGTTGATGATTTCAATTTATCAAAGAAATCAAAGACGATTTCGGCAAGTGGAATCTGATAAATAACATTAACACGATTATCATCGATATATTCCATGGTTTCAAAATCACCACGTTTACGTTGTGCCAACTCCATAACAGCACCAACATACTCTTGAGGAACCATAATTTGAGCTTTAACATAAGGCTCTTCGATAGCATCAATGCGTGTAGGATCTGGGAACTCAGATGGGTTAGACACTTCAAGCATCTCACCGTCAGTAGTGTTAACATGGTAAACTACCGATGGTGCCGTCATGATGAGATCGATGTTAAACTCACGTTCCAAGCGCTCTTGGATAACATCCATGTGAAGAAGACCCAAGAAACCACAACGGAAACCAAAACCAAGGGCTTGAGACGTTTCAGGCTCAAACTGAAGACTGGCATCGTTCAATTGGAGCTTTTCAAGGGCCTCACGCAAGTCATTGTATTTATTAGACTCAATTGGATAAAGACCAGCAAATACCATTGGGTTCATTTGCTTATAACCGTGAAGTGGTTCTGCGGCTGGATTATCTGAAAGTGTCACTGTATCACCGACACGAGTATCCGCAACAGTCTTAATTGAGGCAGCTATATAACCAACATCACCTGTCGCAAGGTAGTCACGGCCAACAGCTTTAGGGGTGAAAATACCGACCTCAGTAACGTCAAAGGTTTTGCCATTAGACATCATTTGAATCTTATCGCCTGGTTTAACCATTCCGTTAACCACACGCACTTGGAGAATGACGCCACGATACGCATCATACACAGAGTCAAAGATAAGGGCTTGGAGAGGCGCTTCGATATCACCTTGAGGTGCAGGAACCTTCTCAACGATTTGTTCGAGAATCTCCTCGATACCGATACCAGCTTTAGCTGATGCAAGCACGGCTTCCGAAGCATCTAGTCCGATAACATCTTCAACCTCTGTACGCACACGTTCAGGATCTGCAGCTGGAAGGTCGATTTTATTGATAACTGGTAAGATTTCCAAGTCATTATCAAGTGCCAAGTAAACATTGGCAAGTGTTTGTGCTTCAATCCCTTGAGCTGCATCTACCACCAAGATAGCACCCTCACAGGCAGCAAGGGAGCGTGATACCTCATAAGTAAAGTCCACGTGTCCTGGTGTGTCGATAAGGTGGAAAATATAAGTCTCACCGTCTTTAGCTGTGTAGTTAAGCTCAATGGCATTTAGTTTGATAGTGATACCACGTTCACGCTCGAGGTCCATACTATCAAGGAGTTGCGCCTGCATCTCACGACTTGATACTGTCTCAGTCTTTTCCAAGATACGGTCAGCAAGCGTTGATTTACCGTGGTCAATATGGGCAATAATTGAGAAGTTACGAATCTTCTCCTGTCGTTGTTTTAATTCTTCAATATTTGGCATTTTTATCTTTCCTAGTTCTTACTTGTGATTATAAAAAAACTAATCGTTACCTCCTATTATACAAAAAAGACAGGCTTTTGCCTATCTCTATCTACCAGATTACATAGGTTATTCATACTTAGTTGTCTTTTACCAAACATCAAAGGAATTTCTTCCTTTAATGAGTTTATTACTTTAGAAGTAGCTTTATTAGTAACAAAATTCTGAACAATTACAGATTTCCTAAGCATCTTTACCTCTAAACAAAGAATATGTAATATTTTTGTTAAACTTACTAATTAAAATAGAATATAATAATCTTTTTTAGAAATAAATAGTTGAAAGGATGTTTATGTTTAAGAAAATTTTATCAGTAGCACTTGCCTACGTAGGAATCATTGTCGGTGCAGGACTCTCCTCTGGACAGGACCTTATGCAATATTTTGTTAGCTTTGGATTAGTCGGCTTATTAGGCGTTTTAGTTCTCGCTGTACTAAATGCTTTTTTTGGGAAAATAATCCTTACACTAGGAAGTTATTATCGGTCTAATGATCATTCTGAAGTATTATCTAAAATAGCTCATCCAATTACCAATAAAATCTTAGACCTATCCCTTATTATTTCTTGTTTTGTTATTGGTTTTGTCATGATTGCTGGAGCAGGTTCTAATTTGCATCAGCAGTTTGGTTTTCCTATTTGGATTGGCGCCTTGATTTGTACAGCCCTAGTCATTATCGTCAGTTTTATGGACTTTGAGAAAATAACTAATATCATTGGAATATTCACACCAATAATAATTATTATGATACTCATTATTGCTGGTCAAACTTTTATCGGTAAAAGTTACAACCTTAACCATCTAGATATGGTTGCTCGTCAACTTACACCCGCAATGCCGAATATTTGGATGGCTGTCATAAATTATTTTGCACTTTGTGTGATGACCGGTGTATCCATGGCATTTGTACTTGGAGGCTCAATTATGCGAATTGGTGTCGCCAAAAAAAGTGGTACCATTGGTGGTGCTATAGTCGGATTGATTATTGCTGTTGCATCACTTGTCTTATTCGCTAATGTAGATAGTATAAAAGGTGTCGATATTCCCATGTTAATTTTAGCCAACAGGGTTCATCCATTGTTTGCGTTTACCTACGCAATTGTAATATTTGGTTTAATCTTTAACACTGCCTTTAGTCTTTTTTATGCTCTCGCTAAACGATTCTCAGGTGATAATGTCAAGAAGTTTCGTATTTACTTGATCACCTCGGTAATAATTGGTTTCATTCTTTCATTTATGGGATTCAAGGAACTTGTTGGGCTCATGTATCCAATTTTGGGATATATTGGAATGATCATGTTATTTGTCTTAACAGTTGCTTGGATACGAGACAAACAAAATATTAATGAAGAAATGAACTTACGTCGTCAAATGATTACTCTAATTAACAAAAAATTCCATCCTAAAAAAGTTTACTCAAAAAAAGATAAAGAAAAATATAACGCTTTAGGGGAAGAATCAATCATTCAAACAAGTGAATTAAAAAAAGATATACATGACCTTGTGGAAGATGAAAACAGCTAAAATAACAGTAAAAAAAGTCCAAACCGGTATAGTTTGGGCTTTTTACTTCTTGAAATTATCGTTATAGTGCTTATTAATAATAGCTGAACGCTTGTTCTCTATTGAACTACTTGAAAATGAAGCTAAGCCAAAGGCTAGTACAACAATTCCCAATAGAAAAAGACTATAAAACGGGTGCTCAGCAATATAGTATAAAATGTCTGACATAGGAATCCACCCTTAAAACCATAAATATCTATAATTATATTATCAGAAACATTATTTTTTATCAAGCAAAAAAGAGAGAGCATTTCGCTCTCCCTTTTAATCTTAATGGAACTGCATACCACCATCAACAATGATTGTTTGACCTGTGATGTAGTTTGAGTCAGGTCCAGCTAAGAAGCTAACTGCTGCTGCAACATCTTCAGGTTCTGACAAACGTTTGAGGGTAATATCTTTAGCAAAAGTTTGCATACCCCACTCATCATCTTTACCAGCATTTTTACCAACTTCGTGGGCAATATCAAACATCATTGGAGTCTTAACGATACCTGGTGCATAAGCATTTACAGTGATACCTGAATCAGCCAAGTCACGCGCCAAAGTTTGAGTAATACCACGAACTGCAAATTTAGTTCCACCATATACAGTTAAGTTAGGGTTACCTACGACACCTGCTTGTGAAGTTGCATTGATGATTTTACCACCATGACCAAGTGCTTTAAATTGTGCTTGGGCAGCTTGTGCACCCCAGATAACTCCACCAACATTAATATTAAATGTACGTTGAAACTGTTCTTCAGTAATAGTGTCAAGCGGTGTTGTTGGTGCCACACCAGCATTATTAACAACAACATTCAAGTCGCCAAAGTGATCAACTACTTTTTGGAAAGCTGCTGCTACCTCAGCTTGTTTAGACACATCTACTACAACGGAAAATGCTTTGTCTTCTGACAATTCAGCAACTGCTTTTTCAGCGGTTTCAGCGTTATAGTCCAATATTCCGACTTTAAAACCATCTTCAACCAAGCGTTTTGCAATCGCAAAACCAATACCTTGACCTGCACCTGTAACAATAGCAACTTTTGACATACGAAATCCTCCTCTACCAATTAGAGTCACTGGCTTAATAAGAAGCCTTATCTCAATTGGAATACGCTAAGTTAGTCAAGTTCTGGCAAAGTCATTTTCATAGGCTTTGTCTTAACTCAATAAAAATCTTACCACTTTATGAAAGCGTTGTCAATAAATTGTCATGCTTTCTGCAAACAAATAAGATCACTACTAGTGACCTTATTTCTATTATTTTTCAAACTTAAACCCTAGGGCTTCCATATCATCCAAACCACCTAGATTAGTCACCTTAGTATAGCCTCGCTCTTTAAGGACTGAGGCAGCAAATTCTGCACGAGGTCCCATTTTACAATAGAGGTAAATGGAAGCGTCTTTTTCAGCTGGAATGTCAGCAGAGAAAAACTGGGTGTGAGGTATTAAGAGGGCATCCTTAACATGACCCTCTGAATACTCTTCTGGACTTCTGACATCAATTAACAGTCCACCCTTAGCTAAATCAGATTGAATCTGTACTAAATCCATCTTACTCACCAAACCAAATCTTAATTTCTCGAGCCGCAGATTCTTCTGAATCAGAGCCATGAACAATATTTGGAATCATGTCACCATCTGGTGCTGTTGCAAAGTCTCCACGAATCGTTCCAGGAGCAGCATCTCCAGGATTAGTTGCTCCCATCATATCACGCCATGACTTGATAACACCTGGACCAGACATAATACCAATCACTGATGGACCACTCATCATGAATTCAGAAATGCTAGGGAAAAAAGGTTTATCAACCAATTGAGCATAATGTTCTTTAAGACGTTCTTCGTCAAGCGTCAGCATCTCCATGCGTTCAATAATAAAGCCACGACGTTCAATACGATCAATCACTTGTCCCATCAAGTGTCGTTTTACAGCATCTGGTTTAATAATAAAAAATGTTTTTTGCATGTTCCCAACCTTCATTGTTTTCTTTTCATTTTACCATAGGAAGTGTCATTTTGCAGATCAAAACCTTATATATTCTTAAACTATACCCTCAGAAAGAAAATAACGATTTTCAATTGAAATAAATAAAAAGTATTATAGACATAAAATCTTATTTTGAGGTGAATCTTATGACAAAATCTAAATTTCAATTAGTTGGTTCTCTCCTTCGTCCTTCGGATCTCCGTAAATACAAGGACGAAATCGAGCACCGTGACAACATCCAGTATCCTTTCTACGATGCCCTTCCTGGTTATCAAGAAACTGAAACTGCAAATATTAAGCAAATTGTGGCTGACCAAAAAGCTAACGGTATTGACATCCTTACTGATGGTGAGTTTGGACGTTCTATGTGGCATTTAGACTTTGTCTGGGGATTTAAAGGAATTGAACGCTACATTGCTGAGCATGGCTACACTTTTAAAGACCATGATGGTGGTCAATATGAAACACGTAAAGATATCGGTATTCGCATCACTGAGCCGCTCTCAGGTAAGAACCATCATTACCTAGATACTTACAAATTGGTTAAAGCTGAATCCGGTGATGAAGATACCAAACAAACTATCTGGGGACCTGCTCATGCCTACAATGAACTTGCTATCTTTAACCGTTTAGCTGGTCCTGGACAAATCTACGAATCAAATGAAGACCTCAAAAAAGGTTTGATTAATGCCTATAAAGAATTCTTGGAAGAATACAAGGCAGTTAGTGGTAAAATCGTTCAATTTGACGACTGTCTCTGGGAGCTTTTTGATCCATCAAACCTTGCAAGTTTCTTTGCAGAAGGTAATGCTGATTTAGCTGAATTGGCTGATGAGTTTGTAGCTATCAATAACGAGGTTGTAGACTATGCGCACGAACTTGGTCTAACGGTTTGGACCCACAACTGTCGTGGTAACTATGAAAGCCGTTCTGCTGCGGAAGGAACTTACGAAGCTATCGCCAAGAAGTTCTTGTCAGAGCAACACTATGATCGCTTCTTCCTTGAATGGGACAGCGATACTGCTGGTGATATCAAGGCTCTCGAAGCCCTCAAAGACTGCAAGGCTGAAGTTGTTCTAGGACTTTTGTCTTCTAAAACTACTGACCTTGATGACGAAGAACGTGTTCTTGACTTGCTTGAAAAAGCTAGTCAAATCCTTCCTAAAGAGCGTCTCTTCCTTTCTCACCAATGTGGTTTCGCCTCATGTAACTCAGGTAATGAGTTGGCAACACCTCAACAATGGGCTAAAATCAAACAAGGTCAATATATCGCTAAGAAATTCTTTGGTTAATTGATATTTCTATTCGCTCCTCTCTAAAACGAAAAGCCTTCACTTTGTGAGGGCTTTTTATGTTCGCATTAAGCTTCTATAAAAATTTGTAAATCTTTAAGAGCTCTCTCTGCGATCTTTTCATAACGCTCTTTCTTGTCACGAATACGTGGGCCTTCCAATTCTTTGATAATACCGAAGTTAACATTCATTGGTTGGAAATGTTTACTTTCAGCATGTGTCACATAATATGGAAGGCTCCCGATAGCTGTTGTATGAGGAAAGATAAGTTCCTCTTCACCTTTAAAAAGACGGGCTGCATTGATTCCAGCAACCAAACCTGAGGCAGCTGATTCAACATAACCTTCAACACCAGTCATTTGTCCAGCAAAGAACAAGTTAGGGTTTGATTTTGATTGGAAGGTCTGTTTAAGCAAGTTTGGCGAATCCATGTAAGAGTTGCGGTGCATAACCCCATAACGCACAAATTCAGCATTTTCAAGACCTGGAATCATTTGGAAGACACGCTTTTGCTCTCCCCATTTAAGGTGGGTTTGGAAACCAACGATATTGTAGAGGCTACCAGCCGCATTATCCTGACGAAGCTGAACAACCGCATAAGGTGTCTTGAAGTCACCATCACGTGGCCCTTTGTAATCTTCAGGATACTCCAAACCAACTGGTTTCATAGGACCATAGAGCATTGTCTTGATACCACGTTTAGCCATGACCTCAATAGGCATACAGCCCTCGAAATACTTTTCTTTTTCAAAAGAATTCAAAGGAGCTGCTTCAGCTGTTGTCAAGGCCTCATGGAAGGCCATGAACTCTTCCTTGGTCATTGGACAGTTTAAGTAAGCTGCTTCACCCTTGTCATAGCGTGACTTAAGGTAGACTTTGTTCATGTCGATAGTCGCTTTATCAACGATTGGTGCAGCGGCATCATAGAAATAGAAGCCATCTCCACCGTTAAGCTCATGAATTTTTTCAGCCAAAGCATCAGAAGTCAATGGTCCTGAGGCAATAACTGTAATGGCATCATCAGGAATCTCTGTGATTTCTTCACGGATAACTTCAATTAATGGATTGTTCTCAATTTCAGCTGTCACTGCTTCTGCATAACCTTCACGGTCCACCGCCATGGCACCACCAGCTGGAACACGGTGAGCTTCTCCATTACGCATAATGATAGAATCCAAACGACGCATTTCTTCTTTAAGAAGCCCTACAGCATTTGTCAAGCTATCGCCACGGAAAGAGTTAGAGCAAACCAATTCTGCAAAATTTGTTGTCTTATGCTGTGGTGTTGCTTTGACCCCACGCATTTCATAAAGTTTTACTGGAATACCACGTTTGGCAATCTGATAAGCCGCCTCGGATCCGGCCAAACCAGCTCCAATCACGTTAATATAATCTGCTTTTGATTGAGACATGACACTAATACCTCTTCGGGAATAAGATAAAATCCTATTCCCACAAATCTTTCTTCATTTTTACTCTTAGTAGTATAGCAAAAAACTCCTCGTCTGGCGACTAGGAGTCATCTGTATTTAAAGGGGTAAAATGATAGTCACTTTAGCACCACCCGTGCCATTGTCATTTGAAAGAGCAAGACTACCATGGTGTAAGCGAATAATATCATTAGCAATAGTCAGACCAAGGCCACTATGATTGCGGCTCTGTCTGCTTTTATCCTCTTGATAAAAGAGCTGAGTAGCCTTTTCAAGAGATTCAAGGGAAAATCCAGGACCAGAATCAAGGCAGATAAACTTGAATTCATCTTCTTCTACCCTAGCGGTCAGGAGCAACTGACTGCCACTGGGTGTATGCTCTACGGCATTTGAAACAATATTCATAATAGCTCGATTCAACAAGGACCAGTCCAAATTGACTATGCTTTCTTTCGCAATTTCCTTCTTGTCAAATACCACATTGATTTGTTTCGTTTGAGCTAATGACAAAGTTTGATCGTAAATGTCTTCAACAAAATCCTTAACCGAAATGTCTTCAAGCGTCAAGCTTTTCGTCAAACTCGTTTTGTTGAGTTCGGACAACTCTTTAACATAAGCATCAACCTGTGTAATCCCCTTTTGAAAATGCTCTAACAAGTCCATCTGTTCTACATCTAAGGGCGTCATGGCTAAGAGGTCTGCATTCCCACGGGCGACTGTCAGTGGTGTCTTTAAATCATGTGTCAGGGCGGAAATCTGATTTTGCTTATCTTGCTCTGCCTTCCAATTTTCCATCAAGGACTCACGAAGTGCTACCCGCATGTGATCCAAACCACTTAAAACCTGATTGAATTCCTTAATATTAGACTGAGAAGTTTGAAAATCCAAATCTTGTTGGGAAATTTTTTCAGTAACTTTTAATATAGGTTTAAGCTGCTGGCTTAATTTATTTGCATAGTAAAAAGTTAAAATAATAAATATGAGGAGAATGAATACAATCATTGAGCCAATCATCAATAGATCAGCATTTGGAAAATGCTGATTCATCCACGCATTATGATACCTAGGTGATAATTGATAGTTGACAATGACTATACCATCTGACCGTTCAAAAGACTGAAAATAGCCGTATATCCCACCGTGAGCATTCGTGAATTGATAATTTAGTAAGGATTCTTCTTGCAAGTTAACAGGCATGTTAGACTTTTTAAGCTTAAAATCTCTAGTTAAAAAGACATAACTCGTGCCATCAGGTAAAATCTCAGGATTAAAGACCTTAGAAGTTTCAATATCACTTCTCACAGCAGACAAATCACTCTCAACTTGATTTGCTGGAATCACAACTCCAAAACGATAAGACAAGCTGAACAAATACAAAATAAGAAGACTGCTGATTGCTGAGAGGATCGTCAGGCTAACGACATAAGATAACAAGATTGTTCTTAGAGAGTGCTCTCGTTTTTTAATTAGTGCCACTTGTAACCAATCCCCCAGACTGTTTCAATAGGATTTTGCCCAACATCTTTGAGCTTTGCACGGATATTTTTTATATGTTCAGCCACTGCTGTTGGACTTCCTTTATCCTCATAGCCGTACAAATGCGTGTAGATTTGTTCTTTTGAAAAGACTTGACCCTTATTTTCAGCCAAAAATTGACAAATACCGTACTCCGATTTAGTCAAATCTAACAACTGATTCTCAACATAAAGCTCCTGAGCCGACAAATCAAACTGAAAATCCCCAAGTGAAAGCTTATGGTGACGTTCACGATGTTCACGTCTCAAGTGTGCAGCCACACGCGCTTGCAGTTCTTTAACCCCAAATGGCTTGCAAATATAATCATCTGCCCCATAAGTCAACCCCTGAACAATATCAGCCTCTTGAGTTTTGGCTGTAATAAAGAGTATAGGACAATCCACCTGATCACGAATCTCATGACAAAACTGGAGACCGTCAACATCAGGCATCATGATATCCAGCAATATCAAGTCAAACCGTGGCAACGAGTTCTTATCCAAATCTAAAACACTTGTAACCCCCGTCACCTTATGATTTTGAAGCTCCAAAGCTTTTACAACCAATTGAACAATATCTTCCTGATCATCAACAACAAGTATCTGAGCCATAACCTCTCCTTTCCTTCAAAGTACCCTTATCATATCATCTATAGAAGACAAATGACAAGGCGTAAAGTAGATAAATATGACTTGGATAAAAGATGTAGAACAAATATTTTGACCCTTTCCCTCTCTCACCGTTATAGCAAAGCATTAAAGGAGCTGAAAATATTTCCATCCATTCAATGTATTTAAACATTAAATCGTGAAAAGAAGGTCTGCTTAGAACAATCACCATTAGTACCCAAACAAGACTAACACTCACAAAAGCAAGCACTTCTTTCTTAAGATTCTTATGACAAAGATACATAGCGATACCAGTCAAAAGTAACCACGTTCCTCCGTCACTGATAAATGTATGAACTGGCAGCACTGTAAAATTGAGTAAATTTAGTAGAAAACCTAACATAGGTTTGTTTGCGCTTAGCAGATAAAAAGGTACCATTAACCATGGAAGCAATAATGGGAAAAGTAAGGTTGGGAGTCCTTTAAGGTATTTCTTTTCTTGAATCCAAGCAATACCTTGAAGAGCAACGAGCAAAATTGCGAATGACGACAGCATCATATTTTGTGGAAAGAAACCATCTGGTCTAACTAGAGGATGTAGAAAATTATAGAAACCAAACTGAATCAATCCCATCACAATTGCTAAAGCATAAATCTTTAGGAAGTATTTTTTTCGATTGTGTGTATGAACGAAACCTTCAATCACAGCAAAAAGGAACAAGGGTGCCGCTAATCTCCCAATCATAGTAAACCAAATAGGTATTTTCCCTGTATAATCAAAAAAATAATGAATATGGTCGAATACCATAGTAATGAGGGCTATATATTTGAGTTGGAAACCTGATAAACTTAAACGTTTCATAATAACTCTCCTTTCTTTTCATCCTTAGTATAAAAAACAAATTTAAGGAAAGTATCAGTTTTTTGGATAAAAGACAAAAAACTATCCCAAGTCCTAACTTGAGATAGCTATGTCTTTATTTAACAATAGATTCTTTGTAGTCACACTCTTCGTTACTACAGATAACTTGCTTACCGCCACCACGGACTTTCTTCTCAACGAGATAATCGCCTGATTTAGGACAGTTACGTCCAACAGGGATATCCCACGATGTAAATTCACAGTCAGGATAGCGATCACAACCATAGAAGACACGATTTCGTTTTGTCTTACGTTCGATGACCTGACCTTTACCACAGGTTGGGCAAGTAACGCCAATTTCTTTGGTTATGGCCTTAGTATTGTGACAGTCTGGGAAGTTACTACATGCGTAGAACTTACCATATCGACCAAGTTTGATGACCATTGGGTGACCACAGAGGTCACAATCAAAACCAGCAGGCTCATCCTTGATTTGGATTTTTTCAATTCCTTCTTCAGCTTTTTCCAATTCTTTTTGGAAAGGTTTGAAGAATTCATCAATTACCTTCTGCCATTGTTCCTTACCGATTTCGACTTTATCGAGTTTCCCTTCCATCTCGGCGGTGAATTTAACATCCACGATATCTGGGAAGAATTCTACGATTAAGCTATTTACGATTTCACCAAGTTCAGTTGGTTCAAAACGTTTAGCCACCAATTTGACATAGTAGCGACGTTGGATAACATCAAGCGTTGGCGCATATGTTGACGGACGACCAACACCATTTTCTTCCAAAGTCTTAATCAATGTCGCTTCAGAATAGCGTGCAGGTGGTTGCGTAAAGTGTTGTTCAGGCGTTGTCACAACCTTCTTAACCGTATCACCTTCAGCCATATCAGGAAGCATTTTATTTTTATCAGAGTCGTTGTAAACGGCCATATAACCGTCAAACTTGATTTGGCTACCATTTGCTGTGAAAATGACACCATTTTGAGACAAGGTCACTTTCATCGTATCAAAAACTGCAGCCGTCATCTGACTCGCCACAAAACGATTCCAAATAAGGGTATAGAGCTTAAGCTGATCCTTATCCAAATACTTAGCAATGCTCTCTGGTGTTTGGAAAACATTTGAAGGACGGATAGCTTCATGGGCATCTTGTGCTCCTGAACTATTTTTCACCTTGCTTCCATGTTTTGAATATTTAGAACCAAAGCGTTCTGTAATAAATTCAGCAGCCTGGTTTTGTGCCACCGGACTGATACGTGTAGAGTCCGTACGCATATAGGTAATCAAACCTTGAGCTCCTGAACCAAGATTAATCCCCTCGTACAACTGCTGAGCAACCATCATGGTCTTACGTGTACGGAAGTTAATCTTATTGGCAGCATCCTGTTGGAGAGATGAGGTTGTATATGGCAATAGTGCATTACGACGGCGTTCTTTTTTCTCTACCTTATCTACATTAAAATCATCACTTGTGATACGAGACAGAACGGCTTGAACATCGTCATTATTGTTGAGCTTAAGCTTTTTACCATCCAAGCCATAGAAACTAGCCTGAAATTTCTTAGTACCCTTCTTAAAGGCACCATCAATTGTCCAATATTCTTCTGGTTTAAAGGCCTTAATTTCATTCTCACGGTCAATAATAAGCTTAAGAGCTACCGATTGCACCCGACCTGCAGAAAGACCTTTCTTAACCTTCTTCCAAAGCAGAGGTGAAATAGAGTAACCCACAATACGGTCCAAGACACGACGAGCTTGCTGCGCATCTACCAAGTCCATGTCAATGGCGCGTGGCTCCACAAAGGCATTCTTCACCGCGTCTTTAGTAATTTCGTTAAAGACGACACGATTTTTTTCCTCTGGCTCTAATCCAAGAATATGTGATAAATGCCATGAAATGGCTTCCCCTTCACGGTCCGGGTCACTTGCGAGAAAGACTTGCTTGGCTTTTTTAGCCTCTTTCTTCAATTCATTGATAAGAGGTCCCTTACCTCGAATATTAATGTACTGAGGTTCGTAGTTGTTTTCAAAATCAATAGACATACTTGATTTTTTCAAATCACGGATATGCCCAACAGAGGCTACAACTTTATAATTGCGCCCAAGGTACTTTTCAATAGTTTTTGCTTTGGCAGGAGACTCCACGATGACCAAATTTTTCTTTGGTGTCGCCCTCTTTTTAGTCGCCTTTTTGGCTGTCGTTTTCTTTGTTGTTTTAGTTTTCTTTGCTGTCGCCATAGACTATTTCCTTGTAATATTATAAACTGGCTGCGCCACTAATCTGTCTAAAATCTAGTCACAAGACATTAAAAAATGAAACATCTTGAACCGAGCAACTAACATGATACCTTCCTTTTCTTTAACTGTCAATAAAAAACTTTATCTCTATAGGAGAACTTTGATTTTCAAGAAAACTCTGAAAGGATGTCAAACCCTGTCGTGATGCACTTTGCACCCTCCTGAATCAAGTGATGGCATCCGTCTGACTTTCCATCTAAAATATTTCCTGGAATAGCAAAAACTTCTCTACCTTCTTCCATGGCACGCTCACAAGTAATCAGGCTTCCCGAGCGAAGCTTAGCTTCTACGACCATAACTCCTTGACACAATCCAGAAATAATCCGATTTCGTTCAGGAAAATGGTACTTGAGAGGCTGTTCCCCCGGTCCATATTCTGTAAGAACTAAATGATTTTTAGCCATATAGTCCTGCAAAGCTTTATTTTCTCTAGGATAATAAACATCAAGTCCTGTCCCGATAACTGCAATAGTGTTTCCCTTATTTTTCAAGGCCTCCATATGCGCACAAGTATCAATCCCACGCGCCAATCCACTCACAATAGTAAACTGATTACCAAGTTCACTAACAATTTTTCGAACAGACTGTTTGCCTGTTTCAGAACACTTTCTTGCCCCAACAACAGCTAGCTTTGGTTTAATCAGTAAATCAAGATTTCCCTGATAATAAAGGAGAACAGGAGGATTATAGGTATGCTTCAGCTCAATGGGATATTCTTTATCAAAAATCGATAACGTAGGAAAACGTTCAAACTGTTCTTTGAGTTGCTTAATATCTAAACTCTTATACTTTTCCATAAAGAGTACTGCATTTTTAGACTTGGATACCACTGCCATATCACGTAAACTCAATTTTCTATCTTGAGTCTTTTGATAGTCCAAAATATTTAAGATATTCAAATTCGTCAACCCAGCGGCTTTAAGTTTAAAAAGTTCAAAATTATTCATATAGATACCTCCTTTTCTTTATTCGCAACAGAAAAGAAAAAAGCTCCATTATGGAACTTTCCTTGATTATAAATCATTTTCAGAGGCAAAATAAGACGCCGCCCCTAATAGGTTACTATCGTTATGGAAATGACAGGCTTGAAGAGTTATAGGCTCAAAACCTAATTCAGACTTATCATTAAATAACTCCTCATAGGCATCGCATATTCCTTCAATTAAAGTATCTTGCCTACTGATACCACCACCGATAACAACTTTCTCCAGCCTAAAGAAGCTCTGCAAATTTAGTACAAGAACAGCAATTTCATGACAATAGTTTTTAAATAAAAGATTTAGATCTTCCGATTGATTTTCCTCTATCGCTGAGAATACTGTTGGACCATCGTCTTGATTTAACCCAAGTAACTCACTGGCTTCATGAATAAAGCCTACTGCAGACCCTTTGTTATCGACAAGACTTACTAAGCCATGCATAAACAATTCCCACTGGAAGGGCAGAGAGGTTTGACTCATGCTTTGGGGACTTGGAGCTCGCAGATATTGGGTAACTGACAGAGGTGATAGCAAGTCCTCCTGTGAGACAAGTCCTAAACCAACACCCGTACCTAAAACCAAGGCAGCCCCACAATCTAACTCTTGTAGACTTCCATATCTGGCTTCAGCCAAAGCCGCCGCATCAGCATCATTGATAACCTTTACAGGCAGTTGAAATGTTTTAGTCAATCGTGACCCAAGTGGAATAGCCGTTAAATAAGGGATAAGACCGCCCTTGAAAATGAAACCACGTTTACTATTTATTTCTCCTGGGCACGCAATGGCAATACCAGAAATAATATTCTTGTGAGTCGAGACAATATGCTCTAAAGTCAACCAAAAGTCGTCTAACGTTGGTGGTGTTGGAACTTTAGATTGTTTGCTAATCTTAAAATCATCATCAACTAACCCAAACTTGATAAAGGTTCCTCCGATATCAATAGCTAAAATCACGCCACTTCACCTACTTTTTATTATTGACTTTATTGGTTCGAAGCTTCTTCTATGAATTGGTGTAACACCAAAGTTATCTATGCCAGTCAAATGATCCTTAGTACCATAGCCTGCATTTTTGGCAAATGCGTAACCAGGAAACTCCTGATCATAGTCAGCCATCATCTTATCACGGGTTACCTTCGCTACGATGGAAGCTGCCGCAATAGATAAAGAATTAGCATCCCCTTTTATAATTGATGTTTGTCCTATTGGTAGGTCCAAAGTCATGGCATCAATTAACAAATGTTCAGGTTTGGGACTAAGATTTTCAATAGCTTCAGCCATAGCAAGCTTGGTTGCTTCATAAATATTGACATCGTCAATCACATGGTTGTCCTTAATACCAACCCCAACAGCAACTGCTTCCTTCATCACCTGCTTATAAATAGCTTCATGTTTTGATTTTGGAATTTTTTTACTGTCATTGAGACCTTTTATTTTGCAAAACTTTGGTAAGATAACCGCTGCAGCTACCACCGGCCCAGCCAAAGGGCCACGTCCAACTTCATCAACACCTGCAATGAGTTCAACTCCCTGAGCATAAAGTACTTTTTCGTAACTGAGCATCATCTCTAAGCGTTCTTCCTCAGCAATCTCAGCTAGGATAGCTTTACGTCGTTGCTTAATGGCAATCTGCACACCAGCTCGACTATCTTCCTCAAAACTTGCCCATCGGTAATCGTCAAGATCTGTCAAAGTGGCCAATTGCTCCTTGACTTCTTTAATTGTCGCCATCAGTATCGACCCCAACAATATCAAGTGTGTAACGACCTAGTTTTCCATCACGAACTTCTTTGACAAATAGATTATAGAAACGGTCATAATCTTCACGGAAGCCAAGTTTTCGAGTCATTTCCATTATGATTTCTGGTGCCTCTTCCTCAAGGTCAATCCCTTTAAAGCGTTCCTCTAAACGTTCAGGATAGTAAATTTTAAAATAGTTAAGTCCAAAAATCGTAACTTCATCCATTGGCAAGAGCTGGTCCTTGATGGCTCCGGTCAAAGCAAGCTTCAAGCCGACCAATTCATCTTCAAACTTAGGCCACAAAATCCCCGGAGTATCAAGGATTTCCAAGTCCTTATTAGACTTCAACCACTGTTGACCTTTTGTCACACCAGGTTTATTTCCTACAACGGCAATTTTTTTACCAGCCAAACGATTCATCAAGGTAGATTTCCCAGCATTTGGAATCCCAATAATCATGGTTCTCAAGGTCTCTTTCTGAATACCACGTTCACGTAATCGTTGAATCTTGTCAGCCATAAGACTCTTAGCAGCGTCTGTCACCAATTTAACTGTAGATTGTTCCTTGGAATTAATGGCCAAGGTTTTAATCCCTTGACTCTCAAAATAGCTACGCCACTCTTTTGTACGATTACTATCAGCAAGGTCAGCCTTATTAAGAATTAAAAGTTTTGGTTTATCACCAACAATTTTAGTCAGCATGGGGTTTTGACTTGACAGTGGCAAACGTGCATCCACTAAAATTGTTACAAAATCAACATGCTTAAGATTTTCCTGAACTTGTCGACGGGCTTTGGACATGTGACCAGGAAACCATTGAATAGTAGCCATGTATATCTCTCCTCTTTATTTTCTTAGTAAAATATGATTTAAACTCTTTAAAAAAAGCCAAAGACTTGGCTTCACTTTACTTATATTATATCAGATTTAGTTTAAGATGCCCAATCGATAAAAGTTGACTAAGCCTCAACAGGCATAAAGTTACCGACAATTTTACCAATGATTCGGGGATCTTCGTCATAGGGTGCGAACTTATCACCATAACGTTTATTGAGAGAAACTAATCGTAGCCCATCTTCCTCGCGATAAACTTTTTTGATATAGGTTTGACCGTCCCAGTCTACAGCATAAACAGCTCCATCATAATCAAAACCTGTTTGTTTGATTAGTACTACTTCACCATTTAGGTAGGTAGGTTCCATAGAGTCTCCAAATACCCACGATGCAAAATCATGATCTAATTCTTCATCATAGAAAACTTCATCATAGTTGCCATCACCAAAGTAAGTGTAACCAGTTCCGGCTGATAAACGCTCGAAAACTTTGTAAGAGTAAAGCGAAATAACAGGTGCTTTCTGCTTTTCTGCTTCTTGCTCTTCTAGGAGAGCCTTAGTAAGTCGCAAAGCTTCCTGACGATTTTCCTCATTTAGTTCCAAGTAAACTTCTACAATCTCATGTTCAGAAAGAAAATAGGTCTCAGCTACGCCAAAAAGTTCAGCCAAAATCGATAGGTTCTTTTGATTTGGTTTCGTCTTACCATTTTCCCAATTAAAATAAGAGGAGCGAGAAATTCCTAGATGCTTAGCCACTGCTGCCTGACTCATCCCTTGTGCTTCTCGAATTTCCTTAAGTCTTTGTCCTGAAAACATGGCTACCTCCGTAAGTTAATAAACTAACATAAGTTTATCAAAAAAAGCAGTTAACTTCAAGTGAAACTAACTACTTTTACAATTCTCTTTTGTATTATTCTTTAACTAAAAATCCTAGATGATTTAGTGCCTCTTCTATATAAGCCATATCCTGCTCACTATCTGCTTCGACAAGATGGTAATGAATTCCATTTGTTAAATCAGATAAGGGGTGAAAGTCATTTGACGATGATTGATCTAAAAAATGACTAACATCTCGACGACAAGTCAATTTCAACAAAGTCTGAATTTCTCCATAGACTGGATGATCTATCATGATATTTTGAATACGGCCGCCATTATCAACAATAGCCAAAAGCTCATCTTTCATATCTGACACAGTATGATTCACCTTAAACAGCCTACGTACATAAGAATTGTCATCGCTACTTTTATAGATATATCCCCTATTAGTTGAAATAATCTGGGCACCATCTGCACGTAAAAGTGCAATATCTTGAACAATGATTTGACGTGTCACACCAAAATGCTCCGCCAGACTCTGTCCATTTATTGCCTCTTTAGCTCCCTTTAAGAGTGCCAATAATTCTTCTTTTCGATTTGAAGCCATAGACACCCCCCCTCTTTCAACTAGCGTATTTTTCGAATACTTTTGAAAATTGATAATGCTATAACATAGTCTATCATACTATGGACAATAGTGCCAAAACCAACTAAAACAAAGAGAACATAGAACAGTTTTTGGAAATCCTCTCCTGTTACTGAATAAAAAATCACACAAGCAAGAACTTCACCTATAGCATGGATAAGCCCTAAAACAAAGTTAAAAAGCAATGATGATTTATGATTTTCTATCATTTGTGGAAATTTTTTCAAATAGAGTGCGCCTAAAAAACCAAATATAATATGAGAAAAGGCTCTAAAAACAACCACAATCGGATAGCCAGCCATAAAGTATCCCAAACTAGAAGCTAAGATAACAAAAGCAGTTACCCAGGGAGATATAAACATAGCTAGAAATATTGGAACATGGCTCCCCAAAGTATACGAAGCCGGTGGGATGATCAGTTTAATTGGCATGATACTTGGGATAAGGATAGCAATTGCAGTTAATAAAGCTGCAAAGGTCATTTCTTGAATTCTCTTTTTAGGTTTCATAATTTACTCCTTTTTACTGTATATACATTAGTATGTTACAGTGTATAGTTATATAAGTCAATATTTTTCAGAAAAAAACACTAGCGCAAAATGCCCTAGCGTTCTAAGTTTCTTATTTACGTTTTTTCTTAGCTTTCTTCAACTTGTTAGCTTGCCGCTTCATCGCATGTTTCATGGCAAATGAACCAACTTTACCTTTAAGACCACCACCAAGCATTTGGCTTAGATCCATATTCCCTAGATCTGGCATACCAGCGCCACCCATCATGCCTTCAAGAGCAGACATGTCCATATTACCCATATCAGGCATATTTGGCATGTTTTTTGGCAGATTATTTGGGTTAAGACCCATTTGACGCATCATTTGTTCCATGTCGCCAGACATAGCGCCTTGCATCATTTGTTTGGCTTGATTGAAATCTTTAATAAACTTGTTTACTTCGATGAAGGTATTTCCCGAACCATTGGCAATACGGCGACGACGGCTTGGTGTCAAGAGATCAGGATTTTCACGCTCTTCTGGTGTCATTGATGACACAATGGCACGTTTGCGCGCAATCTGTTTCTCATCTACTTTAACATTAGCCAAGGCAGGATTGTTAGCCATACCTGGCAACATCTTAAGCAAATCCTCCATAGGACCCATATTTTGCACTTGGTCTAATTGGTCGATGAAGTCATTGAAATCAAAGGTATTTTCACGCATCTTTTCAGCCAACTCAAGAGATTTTTTCTCATCGTATTCTTGAGAAGCTTTTTCAATAAGGGTAAGAAGGTCACCCATACCTAAGATACGGCTTGACATACGGTCAGGGTGGAAAGTCTCGATATCCGTAATTTTCTCACCAGTACCTGTAAATTTAATCGGCTTACCAGTGATCTCACGAATAGAAAGAGCTGCACCACCACGTGTATCACCATCAATTTTAGTAAGAACGACACCTGTGATATCTAGTTGTTCATTGAACTCCTTGGCAACGTTGGCAGCTTCCTGACCAATCATGCTATCTACAACCAAGAGAATCTCGTTTGGATGAGCAAAATCTTTGATATCACGCAACTCTTGCATGAGAGTCTCGTCAATCTGCAAACGACCAGCCGTATCAATCAAGACATAGTCATTTTTATTTGCACGCGCTTGTTCCAAACCATTTTTGACAATCTCAACCGCCGGTGTCTCTGTACCCATATCAAAAACAGGAATATTGATTTGTTGTCCCAAAGTCTTCAATTGGTCAATGGCAGCTGGACGATAGATGTCCGCCGCAATCATCATTGGACGGGCTTCTTGTTCTTTAATCAGCTTATTCGCCAATTTACCAGCAAAGGTCGTTTTACCAGCCCCTTGAAGACCAACCATCATAATGATTGTTGGAATCTTTGGAGATTTCTCAATCTCAGATGTTTCAGACCCAAGAATTTCTGTCAATTCTTCATTAACAATCTTAATGATTTGTTGTGAAGCATCAAGAGTATCAATGATTTCGTGACCTACAGCGCGTTCACGAACACGTTTGATAAATGTCTTAACAACTGGTAGAGCTACGTCTGCTTCAAGAAGTGCCAAACGAATCTCTTTAGTGACTTCTTGAACTTCTTTCTCTGAAAGTTTTCCTTTACGTCTTAAATTTTTGAAAACGCCTTGCAAGCGTTCCGTTAAGCTTTCAAAAGCCATATATCATTTCCTCTCTTACTTTCTGCTTGAATCTAATCTCTATTATCAATGCTACTAAGCACAGCAATTTGTTCCTGGAGATAGCTATCGTCTGCGTATTTTTCCATGATATCATCAAAAATTTGGCTACGAACGATGTAATCTGAATACATATGTAATTTCATCTCGTAAGCTTCTAAAATCTTCTCAGTACGCTTGATGTTATCATATACGGCCTGACGACTCACACCAAATTCCTCGGCAATTTCTGCCAAACTATAATCATCCGCATAATATAGCTCAATATAGTTCATCTGTTTATCTGTTAACAAGGCTGCATAGAACTCAAACAGGGCATTCATGCGATTGGTTTTTTCAATTTCCATAAGCTTCATTTTACCATAAAATCATGGTGTTAGCACCATTCTTATGCAGAAAAAAGCAGTGACTTCTAATTGTTCTCCAAATAAAATTCAAAACGGTCGCCAACATAGTAACTTCTTACATATTCGAAAGCCTGTCCATCTTGGAGGAAGGAAATTTGTATCAGACTCAAGAGAGCATCACCGGTCTTAACCTTAAGGTGCTTGGCTAGACTACTATTGGCCGAACTTGCTGATATGGTCTGCTGACTTTTTCCTATTTCATAGCCATTATCGGTCAGTGTCTTGAAGAAATGTTCGGTAATATCTGATTCCTTAAAACCTCGGATAATTTTCTCAGGGATACTGGCAATTTCATAGGCAACCGGAATGTCATCGGCAAAACGAACACGTTCCATACGAATGACATGGGACTGTGGCAAGACACCTAAATTCTTGATTTCGAACTCATTTGGATGTAGACGTTGATACGAAATAAGCTCACTAGACGGCTTCTTGCCTTGGGATTTGACAATCTCAGTAAAACTCGTAGTTCCACGCATCTTTTCCTTAACTCGACTGCTAGCCACAAAGGTTCCACTTCCTGGTTTGCGTTCTAAAATTCCCTCATCCACTAAAAGTGTTATCGCCTGGCGCACAGTCATCCGACTCACATCAAAAGTCTCGCAAAGATCTCGCTCGCTAGGAAGACGTTGCCCGATTTTCCAAGCACCATCATCAACATCTTCCTTTATCTTATCATGTATCCGAATATACGCTGGTAACATCAAATCCCCCCTCCTTTTTTCCTATTTTACAAAAAAAGTGACATAATTGTAAAGATAAGTAAGGGACTTACAGTTTCTCGTATAAATCTAGGTGCTAAGTCCATAAATTTGTGATACAATGATTGCATAAGAAAGAGTCCATGTGTGACGTAAAAAGAAAGGGTAATAATGACTGACATTTCTACTTTGAATGATGTGCAGAAAATCATTGTTCTAGACTATGGTAGCCAATACAATCAGCTGATTGCACGTCGTATTCGTGAATTTGGCGTTTTCTCTGAATTGAAGAGCCATAAAATTACTGCTGATGAAGTCCGTGCCATAAATCCTATCGGTATCGTACTTTCAGGTGGTCCTAACTCTGTTTATGCCGAGGATGCTTTCGGTATTGACGAAGAAATTTTCGAGCTTGGTATCCCAATTCTTGGTATCTGTTACGGAATGCAACTTTTGACCCACAAACTCGGTGGTAAAGTTGTTCCTGCTGGTGAAGCAGGTAACCGTGAGTATGGCCAATCAACACTTCGCCTTCGTGCCCAGTCAGAGATCTTTGCTGGAACTCCTGAAGAACAAGTTGTTCTGATGAGCCACGGTGATGCTGTTACAGAAATTCCAGAAGGTTTCCATCTTGTTGGTGACTCAGTGGATTGCCCATTCGCTGCGATGGAAGATACTGAGAAAAACTTCTATGGTATCCAATTCCATCCAGAAGTTCGTCACTCTGTGTATGGTAATGATATCTTGAAAAACTTTGCTTTTGGCATCTGTGGTGCCAAAGGTGACTGGTCAATGGCTAACTTCGTAGATATGCAAATTGCACAAATCCGTGAAACAGTTGGTGACCGTAAAGTCCTTCTTGGGCTCTCAGGTGGGGTTGATTCATCTGTTGTTGGTGTCCTTTTGCAAAAAGCTATCGGAGATCAATTGACATGTATCTTCGTTGACCACGGTCTTCTCCGTAAAGGTGAAGGTGACCAAGTTATGGAGATGCTTGGAGGTAAATTTGGCCTTAACATTATCCGTGTTGATGCTTCTAAACGCTTCCTAGACCTCTTGGCTGGTGTTGATGATCCTGAGAAAAAACGTAAAATCATCGGTAACGAGTTTGTTTACGTCTTTGATGACGAAGCAAGCAAACTTAAAGGTGTAGACTTCCTGGCTCAAGGAACACTCTACACTGATATTATTGAATCCGGTACTGAGACAGCTCAAACAATCAAATCTCACCACAACGTTGGTGGTCTTCCAGAAGACATGCAGTTTGAATTGATTGAACCACTTAACACCCTCTTTAAAGATGAAGTCCGTGCCCTTGGTACTGAGATGGGAATGCCTGATGAAGTCGTTTGGCGTCAACCTTTCCCAGGACCAGGACTTGCCATCCGTGTTATGGGTGAAATCACTGAAGAGAAACTTGAAACTGTTCGTGAGTCTGATGCTATCCTTCGCGAAGAAATTGCCAAAGCTGGTCTTGATCGTGATGTATGGCAATACTTCACTGTTAACACAGGCGTTCGCTCTGTCGGTGTTATGGGTGATGGCCGTACTTATGACTACACTATCGCTATCCGTGCTATCACTTCAATTGACGGCATGACAGCTGACTTTGCGAAACTTCCATGGGAAGTTCTTCAAAAGATTTCTGTTCGTATCGTTAACGAAGTTGACCACGTTAACCGTATCGTCTACGATATTACAAGTAAACCACCTGCAACTGTTGAGTGGGAATAAAATATAAACCTAATTTAAAGTGACTTGATTGATTTAACAGCATTTTGAATTGTTTTAAAACGCTAAAATATAATTAATTATATTTGGTTCCCCACCAAATACCCCACCAGAATTTCTTTCTGGTGGGGATTTTTTATATCTTGAATATACAATATAAGTGCACAATAAAGACTCATAAGATTTTCTAGTAAAATAGAATTGAACGAACTAGTTACGAAAGGAAATCTTATGAGCTACCATCATTTTAGCATAGACGAGCGTGAAAGTATTCTCATTTACCGTACGCAAGGCCTAAATTTTTCTCAAATTGCTAAGTTACTTCATCGTCATCCATCTATTATTAGTCGTGAGTGGAAGCGACATCTAAAAGAAGGAAGCTTTTCTCCAAGTCATGCACAGGAGTCTTACCATAGGGCTAAATCACACTGTGGGCGAAAACGTATGCTTGAAATAGATCACAATTTATGCAATACCGTCAAACATCTATTTCTCGATTACCAATGGTCTCCTGAAGAAATAGAAGGTCGGTTGCGATTAGAGTACGGAAAAACTCTTATTAATTATCAACCAATCTATAGAGCCATTTACAGAGGGCATTTTGATGATAACTCACTATCTCATGGTGCTCGTGGTGTCATTCGTAAGCTCCGTCATCGTGGAAAAACACGTCATACAAAAGGTTATGTCGAAAATAGAGGGAAAATTTCTATTTCTCATACGATTCACGAAAGACCAGAAGATGAGGAATGTACCATTGGTTCCCATAAGTATTTAAAATTAAAATATTACCACTACTAGCAAAACCATATATCTTTTCCAAATACTTACCAAAATCGAATGAAATATCTGTTTCCTCCTCAAATTCACCAAATAATTCTAATACAATTTCCTTCGGAGAATAATGTAAAATACCGCTCAAGCTATTCTTACTAACAATAGAATCGGAACGTTCTGAAAAATACCCTTTTATTTCAAACTCTTTATCCCAAGTATAATCTTTAAATTTCATATTATCCTTTCTGATAACTTTTCAAAAATCTTCACAATTTTCTAAATTATGGTTTTTATGTCGGGACTACCTTTTAATTGTATTAGACCAACTTCCAATTCTCATCATTTGAATTATCAATCAAAATCTTTCTTTTATTACTCAGTAATTCATCACTCACAAAATATTGCCCTAATCGCTCTATCAAGCCACAGCTTTGGCAAGTATACAGATAGTCTTCTTTTAATTCCTTTACTAAAATAGTATTGAACTCATATGGTTTTCTACATTCTTCACAAACCATGCTAAGATTATCACTACTAAATAGTAAATCAAAAATACTTTCTAATTCTTTATTTTCTTCCCCGGATAAAGCAAAAATTATCTTTAAATTTCTAATATACCGGTTAAGGGTAACTATTTCTGAATCAATATCAAAATATTTCTCGAATATAGCAATAGATACTTCTACTAAATAAATTAGAATGTAGGGTGTTTTCTCATAGAACAAACGCCAAAAATCATCCCAAATCTTATCATCAGAAAATATAAAATTAAGATTTCGCTTTTCCGTAGGATAATTTTTATTCGTTGTCACCAAATGAATAGATTGATCAAATACACTTGTTAAACTATTTTCTGCCTTTCGATTATATATAATGTCATATAGTAATTCAGGATCAAGTAATTCTTTACTAAAATCCAAAAAATCATTTTCATACTGAATCGATTCTTTTGCTTTTAAAAATAGGTCAATAACAAATTCTTTTTTACCCTTCAAATTACTTACGTCATATTCCTTAGGGGATCCATATTGTATTTTTTCTAAGAAATCACTTGGTTGAACCAATATCCAACTTAAATAAAATAAATTATCTTGAAAAGGTTTTCTAGTAAGAGAAAATGCAACAGTAACTTTTCCCCTCTCTATACAACTCAGAGATTCAAATAGATAGTAATTTAAATCACGTAAAATTGAAAAAAAGATGTGAGGTATATATACATATTCAGAAATATCTAAATCTTTTTGTCTATCTAGTTCATCAATTAAGTCGATTTCACCATTTATCTCATTAGTAAATCTAAAAGATAGACTTGATAATTGATATTTATCAGCTTTAACCAAAATATCAACTAGTATATCATACAAATACAGCATTAATTGATGACGTTTTCTATACTTAGTTGGTAATAATTCTGATATCTGTAATTTAGCCAATATTACTTTCCTCAATTCTTTTTATCTCTACATAACTATATTATACTCTAAAACATCTCAAACTTCAGAATGCCAAAGAAGGATTCCATCATGCCGTTGTCAGGACTATTGCCTTTACGTGACTTGGATAATTGGATTCCCTTGTCCTCTAAAAAATGATGATAGAAATCATGTTGATATTGCATCCTTGATCACTATGCAGAATAGTGTTCACATAGTACTTCTCTGTGAAGGCTTGTTCCAATATCATTTTTACTTGTGCTAAGTTCGGCGAAGTAGAAAGATTGTAGACGATAACTTCGCTGTTAAAACCATCTAAAACTGGCGATAAATAGAGTTTTTGACTGCTTGCTGGAATGGCAAACTCTGTCACATCCGTATAGCACTTTTCCATTGGTTTGGTTGCTTCAAATTGATGTTGAATAAGGTTATCTACTTTTTTGCCAACCTCTCCTTGACCAAATTTATTTGAAAGTTGTTTAATGCTTTCTCAGTTAATATATTTGAACTTTATCTTCATAAATCAATTTCATAATAAAAACACCCCAAGTTAGATATTTTTTTTCTAACATTTGGGGTGCATTTCAATTTCTCAGTATGTTTTTTTATTTTTTTCTTATTCCACAATTGTATAGTCACCACTTTGTAGTAAACTCAAGACTTTATTTACAAATTGTGTTGAAAGTAATCCTTCAATATTGGCACCACGAGTCTTAAAATCTTTGGCAATTTCTTTAATTTGTAATTTAGTATTTTTTTTGCCTTTTGCTCTGAAATTGGTAAATGAAAACTATACTCCCCAATTTCATAAAATAAAAAATATAAATATTTTTTTCTATTTAACTTATAATCAAAAAATTTTACTTCTATAGAATTCTCATCACGGTAACCACTTTTCCAAATGATATCATTACTTTTTTCTTGCAATAATTTATCATAGTCTTTTTCAGTACTAAATACTCGTTTTTTCTCTTCTCCTACATATTGTCTATGAATTAGTGATGGTTCAAACACTGTTAACAATTCTTCTTTCATCGTATAGTATTTTTCCATCTCATCTTCAGCATTTTCAATGTTTCTTGCTGTATACCGATTGTAGCGATCGTCTTTATATTTTCTTATTTTATCACGATAATTTTTAGCTCGCTTGTTTACAGAATAAATACATTCTGCAATCATCTCATTCGTAATTTTTTTGTCATTTACCGACTGAGTGTAATTTTTGGGAGTTCTCATATTATTAATCCTTTCATCTCATATATCAAATATCATTCACCTTGTCTTTTTTGTACTTTTCTACCATTCCCCAAAGCGTATGATTCGCTAAATCCGCTACAAGATCATACCATTCATTAAACAAGAATGATTTAAGCAACATATCAAGTGCATAATTCAAATTTAAAATCTCATCCATCTCTCTAATCTCAAACGTTTTTTTACAATGGCAAGAGTGATAAACTACAATTCTCAATGTATCATCGACAAAAGCGAACGACAGTTCTTGATTATCTCGAGATAAATCTACATAGAATTCATCTTCGTAAGTATCAAAGTTGATAACAATATCCATCTCTTCCCTTTTCTCAATCAGATCACCCACTATTGTCATGATTTGTTTATTAATATATTTTTTTACAGTTTTCATTTTTTTATCCCTTTCTTAATTTAATAATTAATAGAACAATTCCTTATCAAACTGGTCAAGTTCATAGCTAGCCTAATCTCTAAAAAGAATATTTATCATATAGTTAACCTCCTGTTTATACAACTGTAGTATGTCAGAAAAGTTGAATTTTAAAAAAACAAAATAATTTTTTTAATAAAGACCCACAGCTAAAAGATTATACAGAAATAATCTACCTTTTGAAGTATTTTAAAAGAGCCGCTAATGAAAAGGACTCTATAATTTCTGTAGTGGGTAAAACCACTGTAGAGCTTTTTGAGTGTACACAAAAAGTCCCATAAGAACTATAATGAAAAGCGACGAAACCATCATTAGGAAGAACTCACGAGATCTATCAAGAATGCCACAGAATTAATCGGAATTAAAGACCAAAATATCAAGACTTTACTTGTTTTTGAAACTGACACTCATATCGAGATTCAAGCAAAATTGGAATACCAACACTACTACATCTTAAAAAGCGTCGCTTCCAGTGTGAAAGTTATAGGCAAATCACGGTTACTGAGACATCAATCGTTGATAAAAACCACCAAATTTCAGATCTAGTCCGACAAAAAGTTACACAACTACTTACTGAAAAGGTACCACTAACAGATACTGAAAGAAGACTTCTTGTGTTAACGTCTACTATCCATCGTAAGGTTGACCAGTTTACTTTCAAGGAACATTATGACAAACTCCCTGCTATTATGTCCTGGGATGAGTTTGGGTTCAAGAAAGGTGAATTGGCTTTTGTAGCGCAAAACTATAAGACCAACAAACTCATAACGATCCTGGATAATCGCCGTCAAACCACTATTCGAAACTACTTTTTGAAATATCCATTGAAAGTACGACAACAGGTACAGTTTATCACGATGGATATGTCTGGAGCAATTTAAAAAGATTTATCGCGTTAAAAATTTAGAAATGGCAGTACAAGCTTTAAAGGACTTTATCGCCGAATGGGAACCAAAGTATAGGAAAGCCATGGAAAGTCTGGAGAATACGGATAATCTTTTGACTTTTTATCAGTTTCCCTACCAGATTTGGCATAGCATTTATTCAACAAACTTCATTGAGTCTCTGAACAAAGAAATCAAACGTCAAACGAAAAAGAAAATCCTTTTCCCTAACGAGGAGGCTCTGGAACGTTATTTAGTTACTTTGTTTGAAGATTATAATTTCAAGCAAAGTCAACGAATCCATAAGGGGTTTAGCCAATGTTCTGACACACTTGAAAGCTTATTTGATTAATGTCCGTAACTCTACTTGAGTGTTTACACCTAATTTAATTGACAGTATCTTAAATCCGCTTTGTATAAATAAAGTGTCATACATTAGAAATCTATTTCGGAACTATATTTATTTTTTTTATCTTAAAGTATAAATATAATTGAATTTTTTATAAAAAATTTCCTTTATGACAAAATTAATCCACTTTTCTAGGAGTTTAGTAATACTGTTTATATTCTTCATGGGATAACTTATTTATCAAATATGAAACTTCTCCCTAATTTAAAGGAATTTAGTTTAAAATTTACTTATCAAATTTGTTAAAGGAAATATTTGCTTATGAATAATATCTTTTTGGGAGACGAAATTGTAGTTCTTTCAATACTAAAAAATACACACTTACTAGGAGATCAATATGAACGTACAACAACTTAACCAACTTCCTAAAGAAACAATTACCACACAAGGAAGACCTATTCTTACCATCTTTTGCCCTATCGCAACATCTTAAAGGAGATCAATATGAACGTACAACAACTTAACCAACTTCCTAAAGAAACAATTACCACACAAGGAAGACCTATTCTTACCATCTTTTGCCCTATCGCAACATCTTAAAGGAGATCAATATGAACGTACAACAACTTAACCAACTTCCTAAAGAAACAATTACCACACAAGGAAGACCTATTCTTACCATCTTTTGCCCTATCGCAACATCTTAAAAGTAAGAAGGCTATGTTCACTAAACATACGCCTTTTTACTTTTTTTTATTATTTTGATATAATTTATTAAAATTTTATCTATTGAGAGAAGTTCTATGATTGAAACCACAGAAATGGGCGCACTATTCAAAAAGATTCGCTTGTCAAAAAAATTAGCTTTAAAAGACGTTGCTGGTGACTACTTATCGATATCTTTCTTGTCAAAATTTGAGCGTGGAGAATCAGAAATTTCTTTATCTCGGTTCTTCTTACTACTAGAAAATCTAGATGTTAGTATAGAAGAATTCTATGGTATTCTCTCAAAAGAAAAACCGACTTATACAGAACTACTGTTAGAACGTGTTAGTAAGGCGTATTATCAAAATAATATACTTGCTTTAAAAAAATACCTAAAAGAAGAGAATAAAAAATATCATGATAGCAATAAAAAACTATTCCTGTATAATACAATCATGATTGAATCCTTTTTATCTACAATTACAGAGGAAGATGTAGATGAGGATAAAATAAAAATTATCACAGATTATCTTTTTGATATTGAACAATGGGGTAAGAGGGAGTTGATAATACTAGGAAATAGTATGCCAGCTATTTCTTCAGAAACTCTCAATGTACTTGTCAAAGAAGTCATTTACAGAACAACTCTTTTTGGAAATAATGAATCAAATTTAAAAATTAGGATTGATTTACTGATAAATGCAACATCTGAATTTATTGAAAGAAATCAACTAGATTTAGCAAAGTCGTATTTAGATATAATTTCAGATATAGGTATTCCAGAAATCTTTTTACACGAAAAACTTGAGTATAATATGCTTTTAGGAGCTTTCTGGATGAAATCAGGTAAAGTTGAAATTGGAAAAAAACTTATTGAGAACTGCCTTTCAGTCCTCAAAACTTTAGGAGCAAATAATCTACTCGTATCTCACGAAGCCTACTATGAAGAACTACTAGATTCCACTATATAACAATATCTAACTTTGATGTTTAAAATGATGTAAGCTAGAACCATAAAAAGATATTATCTTTTTATAGTTCTAGCTTTTTTTAAGGAGAATATTTATGATTGATACCATGATTTTTCCAACTAATCTATCCCCAGATAACTTAATTATTAACTCTAACTTTACCTATGTATTTTCAACTAATAAATCTATCCCATACCAAGGCTGGAAGATACATATTTCAGCAACATTAGATAATTATCAAAAAATATTAGATTCTGTAACTACTATCTGTTTAACAAACGATACCCCATTTAAATTTATAAACTCTATAGAAAAATTATTATTTATCTTTTCAAAAAAGACCTCTCAAACTGAGATTGGAAAGTTTATTACTATCTACCCTGAAAACGATCAAACCTTTCTGTATCTACTCGATGTCCTATATCAAGAAATAAAATATGAACCTGGTATCCAAATAATCACAGACCAAAATTATAAACAGTCAGAGATTATATTTTATAGGTACGGACTCATGAATGCATCTGTAAAAAACGGCCAAAGACCCTGTCTTTTTGATAATAATGGTGTTGCATATCCAGATTTACCAGGTGCATACTATTCTTGCCCTAAATTTGTAAAAGAATACTTTCCTGAAAAAACTAACACTTCTACTATCCTAAATGAGAGATATGATATGAAGTCCATCCTTTATCAAACTGGTGCAGGAAATATCTATATCGCAATTGATATTACTAACTCTAAAAAAGTGATTATAAAAGAAGCTAGAAGATATGTCTATGCTACCAGGGACATTACTTCTATGGAATTACTAAAAAACGAAACTAAAATAATTAAAAAATTATCAGGTTCAGTAACTCCTAATTACATTGATGATTTTTATTTAGAAGGTAACTACTACCTCGTAGAGGAATTTATTGAAGGTAAAACACTTAACACTTTAAAAACAGACTTTAATTTGCTCCTAAAACGAACTCCTTCAGAAATTACAACTTTCAATAATAAACTCAAACAAATAATTTCAAAACTATTTAAATCATTAGAATATATTCATGATCATGGTGTTATTGTTGACGATATCTCCTGTAGTAATATCATACTAACACCAGAAAACAAAGTTTATTTTATTGACTTTGAAACAGCATATTTAAAAAATGAAAATCCGTTGATAGCAACTACAAATAGCTGCTATCCAAAAACTATATATGCAAAATTTGAACATAAAGATATAGTCAAATTATGGTACTGTATCATCAATCTACTAACCAATGCAAGTTCACTTTTAAAATTTGATCAGACTGGAACAGAGACCTTAAAGCTATTTACAAAGATATGTTTAGAGATGAACTTCCCTTTACAACTATTAAATAAATTTATGAAAGACTTTAAGTTAGAAAGGAACAATCAAATATTTTTTATTAACTTTATCAAACTAGGAATGGATTTGGAAAAACTCATATATAAACGAGATCAACTGTTAAATACTCTGGTAACTAGTTCTACAATTTCTATAGAGGGTAAATCTTGGTGTGAAAAAGTAGATAACTATCTAGCAATAAATCAATTGGGTCTTAATTTGTCTGAAAAAATAACAAAAAGAGATATTCAAGGGAGTGATTTAGATTCTCAGTTAGCAAAAATTTTACTAGATGAATCACAAGAAAATTTATCTGACGATATGTTATCTGAAGACTTTTTTAAAGATCTGGAATACGAAGAAAAATATCGTCTACTAACCATTTTAAACTCAAAACAAAAAAAACTAATTTATTTAGGAAGCTAGTAAAATCTATTATTTCTAATAATATCAAATACGAAAAAGATGTTCCTTATCTAATTATTGAAGACTATCTTTCACCATATCTAGTAAATGGAAACTCAGGTTTAATTATTGAATTAATAAAATTTAGTATTTCTGAACAAACTACAGAATATGATGATTTTATTAAAAAGCTAGGTAAAGGAGTAGAACATCCCTATGCCAAAAGTACATCACTCTATAATGGATTAGCCGGTCTTGGGCTAGCGAATGCCTGGTTATATCACTATTTCGATAAAATACATTATTTAGAGACTAGTATTAATATCGTTAATCACATTTGTGATTACTCAATAGAAAAAAATGGTAAATTTATATTAATTGATCCAATATGTGATGAAATAAAGTATAGCTACTCTCATGGTATGCTAGGCCAATTCTATTTTTTTGAAACTCTTATCTCTTTGATAAGTAAGGTACAAAATACGGACAAAAATTATGAAAAAATACATCTTACAATTTAAATTTAAAAATTTATTACATATATTTCTCATTGCTTGTAATTCTGCATTTCTTGTAGGTGCTTCTGTTACCTTAGCATTTATGACAAATCAATTAGTCGCAGGTAATTTTAAACTCTTTCTTATTTGGTTGGGAATTGAAATATCACTCTACCTTCTCTATCTTATATTCACTTATATGATTAATATCCATCAAGCTAAGTTAATACAAGAAATGTCTCTAAAAATTCGTTCTGATTATATCAAAAACATAACTAATGCTTCTTTCCATACATTCCAAAGCAAAACTATCGGAGATCATATCTCCATATTAAATAATGATATTCAAATCATCGAAAATAGTGGCTTTTCAAATTTATATAATCTATTTTCTACATTATTCACCACCATCTTTTCTATTATTGCTCTTTTAAGTTATGATATTAGAATTGTAGTTTTAACTATAATATTAACAATTTGTCTTACATACCTTCCTAAACCATTTGCTACAAAAATGCAAAATTTTATGTCACTTTTTTCAACTGCAAACGAAGAGCTCATATCTGGATTAAATGACCAATTAACAGGATACAAAACACTTTATTATTCGAGTAAAAAACCTACTCTCTTAATTCAGACCACAAAAATAATTAGAAACTATATAACACAAAAAGTAAAATTCACTCAAAACAGTACTAGGATAGAGATAATCATGTCTACATTTTCTATCATTGCACAAGTATCAATTCTTTTCTTGACAGGTTTACTTATCACTTTAGGACAAGTTTCAATTGGTTCTATATCTTCTGTGGGACAAATTTCAGGTAATATTTTTAATTCATTAACAACACTCAATCAACTACAAGTGTCAATTCATTCTGTTAAACCTTTATTTTTAAAATTTGAGATTTCTTCTAAAAATACTGAGAAAAAAATAGTAAATAACATTGAGAAAATTGATATTTTCGATTTAGAATACAATTTTGGTAATAAAAAAGTCTTCTCTAAACTCAATCTCAACTTAATAAAAAATAACAAATATGCTATTATTGGTGAATCCGGAAGTGGAAAGTCAACATTGATAAATATTATATTAGGAAATCTCAAGAATTATACAGGTCATGTAAAATACAATAATTTAGAGTTAAAAGAAATTGATGAAAATTCCATTGTTTCTCAAGTCGCATATATTAGTAATTCTACACATATTTACAATGACACACTTGAAAATAATTTAACTCTGTGGTCTCAAGACATTACACAAAATGAAATTAAAAAGGCTTTGAAAGATGTAAATTTACTAGACTTACTGGGGCGTTTAAAGGAAAGCGTATCCAATGATCTACTTTCAGAAGGTCAAAAACAAAGAATTGGTATTGCAAGAGCATTATTAAAAGGTAGTAAAATTATTATTATGGATGAAGCTACAGCAAATCTTGATAAGACTAATTCTGATTTTATTGAAAATAATATTTTAAAAAATACTGATATTACCTATATTACCGTAACGCATCACCTTAGTTCAGAAAGAGAAAAATACTTTGATCAAATAATTAAATTAGCATAATAAGTATCCCTATATTTATATTATTCCAATTATTTCTTTTAAAAAGTTTAACTCCACCAAAAAAGCACCAAATTAAAATGGTGCTTTTGCTTTTCTTATATTCAAGAATAACTTCAGTATCAGAAACTAAATAAGGGCTTTATGATCGTCATGCCTATGCTCACTTAAAAGTACTTCACCAAATTGTACCCCACCATCCTCACTGACTCGTTCCTGGCAAGCGACACAATACAATTCTCTAGCCAATCGCTGTTGTCGACCACCTACATAGATCACCTCTTCTATTCCAGGCAACATATAAGGTGGCATGGTATCAACCAGCTCATCAAAATGCGATTCATCGTTACTTAAAAAGAAACGTGCAGGATGATTACTATTATCAAAATCTCCAATGGCCACAAGACTATCATCTTCTGTCAAGAGATAGTAATAAGTAGCTGTGCGGTCTTCTGTGTATCGAAAGAATAATTGACTCTCTTCCATCTTGTCCCGACGGAGTAAATACAATTGGTGTCTCACTAATACCTTCTGATGTTTTTGTAACGGCTGTGAGCTTTTCTCCTTTTACGACGAACTTATCAAAAACTACATCACCCGCAGGTTTGCCATTAACTTGAATCAAGCCATTGGCATCAAAAGTAATACTATTTCCTTGTTCATTTCTCCAAGATCCTTTAACACTTGAAAAATTACCTGTTTGAATTTCTTGGATGTTCATACCACTAGATTCCGATTGAGTTTTTTTCTCACCTTCTATTCGTTCCGTATAATCAAGAGCAATCCATCCTTGTCCAGATTGTAATCTCCCCCAAGTGTAACCTTCTGCATTTGTTGTTTCCGCAATAGTGTGAATACCTTGAGATATCTTGCCCAGAGACTGAGACTTAGCTCTCGGTTCTTTGCGTATTTCCAAATCCGATATTTGCACACGAACCTGAAAACCAGTTTCTGACTTAATATTCTCACTTTGACTAGAAGATTTCATATCACTTTCTTTTGAAGAAGTCATTGAACCTTTATCAATTGATTCCCACTTTAAGTTTTTGAGATTCAAAGCCGTAGACGAGATACCTAATTCATCTTCGATTTTCTTCTTATCATTCATTTGTATCGTAGTTTCTTTTTCCTTATTTGGGACACTAGCTTCAACTTTGTATAAACTTAGGCTTACTTCCGGATACGATGACTGCCAGGCAGCAAATACCACCTGACCGTTTTCATAAGCAGTGAGAGATGAACGTGCTCCACCAACAGGTGCTGCATAAGCTACATGCAACAAAGTAGGTTGACTATTTTTTAGATAATAAATTGCAGAAATATAATCTTGTTTACCGATTAATAACTCATCCTGTCCATCTTTATCTAAGTCTACAAACACATATTGAAAATCAACTGACGTTCCCGAATGCCCTAAATTATCAATGAGCATATATTCCTCAGATGTAGCTTCGACCTGTTTTAAGGCTTCAGTTAAACGACTATCATCACCACTATTTATTGCTTGCTGATAAGATTTATAACGATCTAAGACCGTTTGAAATGATTCCTGTCTATTCTTCTTTAATGATTGCTTACTAGACGAAGATGATTGCTGTGTTACCTGCTTCATTTGATTAGAGCCACATGCAACCAAGGTCAAAGTACTCAGGCTTAAAAGCGATATCAGTATCCATTTTTTCATATTAAATTCTCCTGTTCTTTCAATATGTTTATTTCCGCTAAATGTTTTGATTTGATTACCCACCACTACTCATTAGCAAATTTTCTACAACTTAACGTTGATCAAACTAAAATATAGAATAGCAATAGTTAGTAAATCTTTCAATAAGTCAATATTATTTGGCAGATTCTATATGCAAAAACTATTTCAGCAAAATAGGACTCCTATGAAGAGTACAATGAATCTTCATAGGAGTCCTATAACTATTTATTGTTTTTCATAGGTGGCATCGTGAAGTGCATAACTGACATTGGTGTTAGCGAATTCAAAGAAAATAGATTCAATCTTTCCTGTTGAAAGTTCACCCTCAGCTTTGGGACCACTTGTTGCAGTAAACTTAATTTTATCACCCGCAATTCGCCAAGTACCTGTTCTCGATTCTCCACTTTCTTTTGTAATTTTCAGGCTCTTATTTGATTTCAACTCAATCGTTACATCATTTTCACCATCGTACCAAGTCCCCACAACCTGCTGCTCCGGAGACTTTTCACGTGTTAAGAAATATGCTCCTACACCAATACCTGCTAGTGCGATTACAACAACAGAAACAATAATTAATACGTTTTTCATTTTATATTCTCCTATTTTTATTCTCAACTTCTCTAGAATATGGAAGTAATTGTGATCGAATTGAGGCAGTAAATCTTCAGTTATGCCATAACTTATCACTCAGTAAAGCAATTTAGAAACTGTCATTTATAACTTCTTCTTTCTCATCACTCCTGCTAAAGCAAGAAACGTAATTCCTGAAAGCGTATAAACCGCTGTCTCACCTTCACCTGTTTCAGGTAATGATGCTTGATAGATCGGTACGCCATGTTTCGAAACGACATTATCGGTAATAGTACGGACAGCAGTCCTGACATCTCGGGAAACTGAAGAGTTATAACCTACTATTTGGCCATTTTCATCAAGGATAGCAACAGGAGTTCCACCTTTTTGAACAATAGCTTCATATTGAGCTACTGCATCATGTTTATTGATAAGCAACTGTTTAAGTTTTTCAGTTTCTTTATCAAGAATTGATTTAGCTTCTTTATGTTTTTCTACTGCTAGTTTGTAAGCAACTTTAGCTTTTTCTAAATTACTATCAGCATTTTCGAGTTTACTAAGATAATCTTTTGTTTCTTGAAGTTTAGTTTTAAGAGATTTAATCTCGTCTTTGATTTTAACTTCATTCACTTTCAAAGCGTTCACTGTTTCTTGAAGAGAAGCAAGTTCTTTTTCGTCTTTAGCTTTTTGAGCTTTAAGTTCTTCCAACTTAGCTTCTTCTTTTTGAAGTGTTGCTTTAGCATCCGCAAGAGCTTTAGTCTTACTTGCAACATCTGAGTTAAGATTATTAACAGCTTTTTGAGCTTTGACTAATCTTAGCTCAGCTAATTCACGCGCCGAAGTCGCTTCAGCCAATTTGATTTTAGCATCAGGTGTGAGGTCAGCAGTTGCTTTGAGTGAAGCAATTTTATTGCGAGTTTCTGAGAGTACTTCATTAGCAAGTTTATTTTTAGCCTGCGCAGAATTCAATTCTTCATTTGCTGTTTTGTTTGCGTTGTTGGCTTTTTCTTGTGCTACTTTTGCATCCGCAAGAGCTTTAGTTTTAGTAGCAACATCTGAGTTAAGATTGTCAAATGCTTTTTGAGCATTGTTCAAACGAGTTTCAGCATTCTTACGTACCTCAGTAGCTTCATCCAACTTAGCTTTGGCATCAGGTGTGAGGTCAGCAATTGCTTTGAGTGCGTTCAAAGTTTTTGTTGTGTTAGATACAGCATCCTGAGCTGCGTTATTTGCTACTGATGCTGTATTTAATCGGTTTTGGGCTGTTTTGTTAGCATTATCCGCAGAAGTTTGAACAGCTTTAGCGTTAGCTAGTTGAGTTTTTACAACCGAAGAGTCAAATGGATTACTTAATATTTTATCAGTATCTGACGAAGTGTGATTGAAATGAATTTCATGCATCAATCCAAGACCTTCTGGTGTTACGCTTGTTGCAGCACCAATATAATTTGGAACAACCTTACCGTTTTTATAGTCAGGTTTTCCTCCAACTGTTGTAATAATATGTGCATAATTCTGATTGTAATCACTACCAAAAGTATTGATAATAGATTTATAAATACCTTTATACAAAGCTGACATTGTAGTTGGTTTAGCTTTGATGTAACCGAGGTTTTCTGCCTTCCAATGCGTAGTATCAGTTCCATCATTAGTTAGAGCACTAAAAAGATGGTCACCATCAGGATTTGACATGTTCGAATAAGCAGTTGTGATATTCTTCATTGCTGTAACAACATCTTCTGTCACAAGAATTTCAGAATCACCCCAAATAATTTTTCGCACTTGTTGAATCAAGCCTGCTTGATAAAGTGAGAGGTTAGCAATTTGTTCTTTTGTTAAATCACTAAGATCATTAATTACAGTGTCGTCAACAGGATAGTTGTTTTCTTTGCTATAATCACGGTTATCCCACCAAGTTTGAACAGCATCGAAGAGCTTATCTTTGTTTGCTTCTGATTTATCTTCATAGAAGTTTCGATAAGCACTTGCAACTTCTTCTGGAATTTCAATAGTGCTAAGATTTTCTAAACTAGTTAGTTTATCTTCCAACCGTTTTACAGCTTTGTCTGCTTCTTCTTTTTTAGACTTAGCATCAGCCGCAACAGCTATAGCAGCTGTCAATTCCGTTGAAGTTCTCAAAGCTACATTTTGTTGAGCAGTCAAAGTTTCTGTCAATGTTTGGATTTTAGCTTTTTTATCAGCATCAGTCTTTTGTGCTTCTTCTAGATTGCTTTGAGCCTTGGATTCAGCAGCTTTTTTCATTGCCAAATCACTTTGAGCATTGTCTCGCTCTGAGATGATTTCTTTAGCTCCTGTACCATCAAGTGCTGCTTGAGCATTAGTTACAGCAATATTAGCATTATTGAGTTGCTCTTTAGTCTGTTTAGCCTTAGCCTCAGCATCGCTCAAACTTTTAGAAGTGTCTTCAACAGATTTAGTTTGAAGTTTTTCATCTTTTTCAGCTTGTTCAAGTTTAACTTTTTTATCAGCATCAGCTTTCTGTGCTTCTTCTAGCTTGCTTTTGGCATTAGCTTCAACAGCTTTTTTCGTTGCCAAATCACTTTGAGCATTATCTCGTTCTGAGATGATTTCTTTAGCTCCTGTACCATCAAGATTTTTTTGAGCAGTTTCTACATCGGCTTTAGCATTTGCTAAATTAGTTTCTTGAGTAGTAATTTTTGTTTGATCACTGTTAACAATTTCAGTTTGTTTGTTAACTTTATCTTGAGCTTTAGCAGTCTCAGCTTGAGCATTCTGAAGTTGAACATCTTGATTTTCGATTTCTGATTCTGTTTCACTAATATTTTGTTTAGTTTTATCAATTTCAGCAAGAGTGGCCTTATCTTTGATAATTTGCGCTTCATCAAGAGCTTCCTTAGCCATAGCTTCAGTTTTTTCAGCTTTTTCTTCTTCAGTGATGGCTTGATTAACTATATCTTGTTGAGCATTTACTGCTTGTACCGCTACACTTTGCTTGTTCTCAGCTTCTTTAAGAGCTTGAACAGTCACTTTAGAACTTAAGGCATCAACTTCTGTTTTTAGGGCTTCTTGTTGATTAGCATTCGCTACAGACGTTAATCCTGTCGCTACAATCACTGTAGATACACTAGCTAATACCTTTATAGCTTCTTTCTTTTCCATTAACGCTAAAACTCCTTTAATTTTCAATAAATTATACAATTCCTATATTGTAATGTTTACATTATATAACTTAAAAACAACCTTGTAAAGTTGTTTTTAACCTTTTAAGGTGTTATAACCAACCTTTTAAGGTTGTAAAATTAACCCTGTGAGGTGGTTTATGTCAAATCTACAAGAATATATCAGTAAGCGTATTAGAGTCTTACGAATAAAAGAGGGAATGACTCAAGAAATGCTTGAAGAAAAAGCTGAATTAGGGACAAATTACGTTTATAAAATTGAAAATCTAGAACCTAATATTAAAATCAAAACTCTTGAAAAAATTATGAAAGCCTTAGATGTGGATATCTCCACTTTCTTTGATGTCACACTAAAAGAAGAAGATAGCGATTTGGTAAAACTTATTGATAATTTAAAAGCATTGCCTGAGTACAAACAAAAGAAATTAATCACAGCTATCAATACTATTATGACTGAAACAAAATAACAGAACCTTTTAAACTGACAACTACTATAGGTTAAAATAGAATTTAAGTAAAAGACTTATCTCTATAAAATATAAGAGATAAGTCTTTTTAACTTTCTTTATTTATCATTGTGATATATAAATCGATTTCTATTCCATACAAAAGTACATCCTTGTTTCAAAAGTTCCAGATTTGAGCTTTGTTTGTTATAACATGCATAAATAAACGTTTGTTACGATAAAATATCGAAAAACGATTTAATAGGATGATAAAAAATAACCTCAAGTACAGTTTACATGTACATGGAGGTTAGTGCACCTTTTCGATATTAAAAAAGTAATCTAGATATCCACTAATTTCATTAGTAAATTCCGCTAATGATTTTTTTATATCAATAACACCTAAGAGTTCGAGATGTTCATTGAATATTCTTTTATAATCAACATTTGGTGTCAATAAAATAATTTGTGCACTAACGTTATTTCGCCTAATTTTTTTGACTTTTTTTCCATAGTTACATTTCTTTGTATGTATGATAAAATATAGACAATTGGTTGCTGTAGTAATTCTTAAACAATTAAAATGGTTGCCAATTTTAACTTTTAACTTATATTTTTTTATATACCTTTTTACAGTAATCAACAACCAAAAGTGCTTTACAATATTGAGCATACCTCTCCTCCAATTTCTATTTTTATTATAGCTTGGTTATACCATTCAATTAGTTGAATATCGTAAACGGTTCATTTATTGTCATCTACGATAAAAATATAACGATGATGATTGTTCTCAGACTATTTACGACTTGACGGTTCTATTATTCCAATCACTACTTTTACAATATTAACTTGGAGAAGAAATATTGATTTTTATTTAGATGCTATAGAAATGCATCAATTACCCCTAAATAATATCATTCTTATCTAAAACAACAAGTCATATAATTTTTAATATTGGAAAAGACTTCGATGTCTTTTGTTTTAGGAGAAATAAAACACAGTTACTAAATATTTTAGCGAATGAGGAGTACACTAATTGTTAAATATTTTTATTTTAGAAGACGAATTTTTACAACAAACACGAATAGAGACCGTTATTAAGGATGTTATTGCAAAAAAATCTCTAAAATGTAAAGGACCTGAGATTTTTGGAAAACCTAGCCAGCTACTTGATGCGATTACCGAAAGAGGTTCTCATCAACTTTTCTTTTTAGATATTGAAATTAAAGGAGAAGAAAAAAAGGGGCTAGACATTGCAAAAGAAATTCGGAAAAAAGACCCTAATGCAACAATTGTTTTTGTAACAACACATTCAGAATTTATGCCAGTCACTTTTAAATATAGAGTTGCTGCACTGGATTTTATTGATAAAGCTTTGGATGATGAAGATTTTTATGAACGTGTTCATTTAGCAATTGAATATACCATGGATAAAATGGGTGCCACTATTGCCCAAGATTCATTTACTTTTGAAACAGCTACGGCTCAAGTTCAAGTTCCTTTTAACAATATCTTATTTTTTGAAACGTCTCCAACAATACATAAAGTTATTTTGCATACTAAAGAAGAACGCATGGAGTTCTACGCCAGTATTTCAGAAGTTGAACGAGCTGATGATCGCCTATATCGATGCCATCGTTCATTTATCGTTAATCCTGAAAATATCGTTAGGATCAATAAGGAAGAGAAAATGGTAATGTTTGAAAAGAATAATGAATGTCCCATTTCCCGTACGAAATATAAGGGCCTCCTAGAAAAAGTTAAATCTCTGAAAAGCTAAGGTGTTTCTATGGATATAGTTATAAATTTATTGCTGTTTTATTCTAAGACATTAGTAGTATTGTTACTGTTTCAACAGGTTAGTAACCAACCAATCAAACCTTTGTGGTATATTATTGGTCCATTTTTGTATGTTCTACTCCTCATCATATGTCCTCCTGTTGGATACTTTGCTTTCTTTTTTATCTTTATCGCTTATAACATATTTCAAAATAAGTATAAAAGTAAAATACTTGATATTTTTTATGGCTTGTACCCCGTTATCGTTGAAAGCTTACTAGGTAGAATGTTAGGATTCTACGTTTTCCCTTTACTAGGAGTCTCAGTCTTCAATGAAGTCAAACTAAGTTGGTATGATATCTTAATTGAATTACTGGTTTTCCCTCTTCATTTACTCATAGTAAAATCTCTTAGGTTAGATTTTAACGAAATAAAAGAAGGTTTCAAGCGTCACTATTTCAAATATTTATTATTACTGATCAACATCTCTATGTTTGTATATATGTTGTTAGTTTCTATACTTGTTATTTATAGAGACAAATTAGCTGATGCAGATATCTGGAGAGGGCATATTAATAACTTTTATATTGTTCTGTTTTTTGTAATACTACTCTACCTCAATGCAGTTTCAAAAGAAAAACTAGAAAAGGAAATAATTGATCAAAAGGATACTCAACTAAATGAACTATCTAGTTACAGCCATCATGTTGAATCACTTTATGAGGAAATTAGAAGTTTCCGTCATGACTATATTAATATTTTGACCAGTCTAAAATTAGGAATTGATACTCAAGATATCGAAGCTATTAAAACTGTATACAATGGTGTCCTAAGAGATAGTGGAAATCAATTCTATGATAGTAAGTTTGATATTGCTAAACTTAGTAATATTAAGAATGATGCTATCAAAAGTATTCTTTCCGCTAAATTACTTGAGGCATAAAATAGGGGAATTTCAATTTCTGTTGAGATTGAAGAACCTGTTAGTAATTTTAGGATAGAATTACTAGATTTCATAACCATCCTATCTGTACTTTGTGATAATGCTATCGAAGCTACGATTGAAGCTATAAGTCCAAGAATGACTGTCGCTTTCATGAATAATGATGATTCGTTGGTACTTATCGTTGAAAATAGTATAAAATCAGAAAAAGTGGATGTTAGTCATATTTTTGCTAGGGGGTACTCTAGTAAAGGGGAAGGAAGGGGTCTTGGGTTACATAATGTAAATAGCATATTGGAAAAATACCCTAAATCTACGATTACCACCCGTAGTGCAAATCATCTCTTTTCTCAAACTATCAGATTTTGTAAGTAAGTCTCGACTTTTAACTTTAACCTCTTTAATCGACTTAGGTTTTGCATTTGAATCGTCTGTTTCTAGTATTTTTTGCTACATAGCTTATTAATTTTTGGGACCACTAGCATAGCTAGTGGTTTTCTTAAGACCCAAAAAAGACAGTAACTTCAGAATAGTTACTGTCTTTTTTTATTTCATGTTTATCTTAAAGCCTTGATAGACTTGAAAAGTAGTTTATAAAGACTTCTTAATTATTTATCAATGCCCTACATCTGAATATGAAATATAATAACGTTGCCCATCTTTGACAAAACTATACCAGTTTCCATCAGGTAAAATTTCATATTTATCCCAATCAACATCACCTGCAGGCATTTTAGAAACAACCCCACTGTCTTTATCTGGTGCAGCATATACAGGGGTTTCCTCATCAAGTGTCAATGTTCCAGAAGTAGCTTTCCAAGCACCTCGACCACCCTCAACTCCTCCAACTTGAGAAGCTGGTGTTGTTGCTTTAGCCACTTTCCCACCATCTGTGGTACCTGCTTGAGCTTGTTCTTGAGAAGAAGCTTTAGGTGCTACTGCTGAGGCCTGATTGTCATTCCCTTCATTTGTGACTGCTGAAGAAGATGATTGAGCTGCTTTCTTATCCTTCTTAACAGCTTTACTTGAGCTTGAAGATGATTTCTTAACCGTCTTGGCTGGGCTACTACTTGAGCTAACACGTGCCGACTCATGACTATTAAACTTAGTCACTAAGAAGATAGCGAGGATTACTACAATAAGAGCTGATAGGATACCAATGAGTTTAGTTGTTGTTTTCATGATTGACGTTCCTTTTCTTATGATTTACAAGATTAGTATAATATAAAGACAACTAAAGTTTCATTGAAGTCATAAACTGTAGTTTTCTCGTCATAAAAGGACAACATCTTCTATTTTTAGCATCTATTTTAAATGATAGTCTTTAAATCGTGTTAACAAAGAACAATTAGGATACCTCCCTAAAATCTCTCAAACAGTGGACAAATATATACCATGTCCATTACCTTTGCTTGAGTAACTAATTTTAAAGATATGATATAGAGTATATTGATAGATTCTCGAGAAGTATTTACTCTTTTAGTACTACTTTCCATACAAGCCTCAATATCTCTAGTCTTTCCAGTTTATATACGTATCAATTGACGTATTGATAAAACCTCTTCACAATCACTTAAATATAGATATAGAGGCGAGATTCTCTCAATCTCTTTTTTTATTTCTTTTTTAATTTAGAAAAATAACTTACCTTTGCCAACAGAAAGGTGAATTTTTCCAAATAATTTTGGAAAAAGAGGATGTAATCCTAGCCGTCTGCAAGACCACAATAATAATGACTCTGTCATTATGTATATTGTGTTATAAATAGAGTCAGACTCTGCTGACTGTCTCCATCATCTCCTAAAAAATTCATCATAAGCTGTTTTTTTATTTTCAACTTATCAGACATAATTAATAAATAAAGGAGAAAGTTATGAACAATGCATATACTATTTCAGCTCACTTTGGAAAAAAGATGAGTCGTGACCATAATATTCGTAATCGCAACATAACCAACTCAGAGGATCATATAGACCCAGATGGATATTTTAAAATTATAGAGGATAGGCCTATCAAACAGGCTTATTATAAAATTTTCGGACAGGCTGTTCTTGACTATAATGCGAAACAAACTCGATCTGACAGACAAATTATAGACTATCATACGAAAGTACTTTCAGCTTATAAACGTGATCCCAATCGCAATCCTGCTACCAGCCATGAGGCAATTTTTACCATAGGAAATGTTAACCATCATCCCACAATCACAGAATCAGAAAAGATTCTCACAGATTTTTTAGAACAATTCAAAAAAAATAATCCTAACGCCATCATTTTCGGTGCCTATTTTCATGCAGATGAGCCTGGTTCTGCCCCTCATCTTCATGTTGATTTCATCCTAGTCAAACGGCAAAATAAAAGAGGCTTAAGCATTCAAGTCGGTCAGGAAGGTGCCCTCAAAGAAATGGGTTACTACACATCAGGTTCTAAAAAAAATAAGGATTTAGTAACAGCACAGACGAGATGGCAAGCAGCTCAACGCGAACTACTTCGAACAACAGCTAGAAATCATGGATTACAAGTTCAAGAAAGTGGCAAATCTAAAACAATAGCTAACCATCTGGATACTGAGATTTACAAACGAACTACAAAACTTAAAAACTTGGATCAAAAAATTGAAGAGAAAAAGATGTGGGCTGAAAATGCTAAATCTGAAGCAGAGAAAAATAAAAAGGAGCTGTCAGAGATATTGAGAACTAAACAAGAGTTAGACATTGAAATTCAGATGAAAAAAGCAAACCTCGAAGAGATTACTAAAATTAAAAAGAAAAATAAAGAATTAAGAGAGGAGAATACTTTTTTAAAGAAATCAATTAATATTCTGCAAGAGAGTATCGATCTAGCCGAAAGTTGCTTCAAAACATATTTCTTAAAAAATAAAGAGAACCTCTGGAATATATTTAAACAAAAATTGTCTCAAACATTTGGTTCTAAAAAATACGAACGTTATAATATTATTCGTCATGATACAGAGTTAAATGAAAAGCTTGCACAACACGAACGAGATTACTTAGAGGGCGAAAGACGTGATCCACCTCCTACACAACTATTTGGATATGATGCTAAAACTGATAATGAATCAGATTTTACATATGAGAATGAACAGATATAGAGATCCTTTCAAGATTGATTAGTGACTAACGAGTACTCGATATGAGTTGGTCCAATATAAAAGTTTCCTTGCTAATATAGCAAGGACTTTTTTTATGTTTACATTTTTATTTTAAGTTTAATAGCTTCAACTTCTTTTAAATTTATAGTTATATTTTTTTCGTTACATATGATACTGATATTAAACTTTTGTTCTCCAACACAGACTAAAAAATTTTAGTCAAAATTATGGTTTTTAAAATTCTCTTAAAACTTGTTTTTTTCAAACATAATGTCTAAGAAGAAAAATAATATTTAAGAGTTCTAAATTATGATTTTTAAAAATCTCTTAAAATCTATTTTTTTCAAACATAATGTCTAAGAAGAAAAATAATATTTAAGAGTTCTAAATTA
>OBVK01000030.1_pt1 | contig 76881 bp, 81 predicted proteins | sample 1501201 | NCBI WGS metagenome assembly OBVK01 (sample SAMEA2580011, study PRJEB22360) | human gut metagenome | biome: human gut; feature: human-associated habitat; material: faeces | place: Denmark | collected 2008/2010 | reverse complement strand
TCAGGTCCTCTCTAGATGTTAGCTTTTCGTCACCCACTACAGTTGACAAAGAGCCCTTTAAGAAACGTGTCTTCATCACTCTGAACATAAAAAAAGAGAAGACCTATCAGGTCCTCTCTAGATGTTAGCTTTTCGTCACCCACTACAGTTGACAAGGAGCGACTCTTTTTAGCTTATTTTGCTTTAACTTCGAAACCTTCTGCCACACCTTCAGCAAAGTTTTCTTCGATAATGCTAGCACAGTGATCACAGATAGTCGCGTTGTAGCTACGTTCTTTAGTAGTTGGATCAATACGACGACAACGGTCGCATACTTCACCTTCAGCACGTTCTACTGTGAATGAAACACCTTGGAAGCTTACAGCAGATTCAGGAACATCTTCTTCAGCAATTGTTAGAGCTGAAACAATCAAAAGTTGAGCAAGGTTAGTATTCAAACTTTCAAGAAGTTCTTTAACTTCAGCACCTGGATAGATAGTTAAATGAGCTTCAAGCGATTTACCAATAACTTTCTCATTACGAGCTTCTTCCAAAGCTTTTTGAGCTTGTCCACGGAAGTCCATAAAGGCATTCCATTTTTCAAGAAGTGCATCTTGATTTGCAAAATCTTCTGCTTCTGGCAACTCTGACAATTGAACATAGTCTTCATTTTCAAATTCAAGATATGACCAAATTTCTTCTGCCGTATGAGGAAGGATTGGAGTCAAGAGTTTTGTAATCTTAACAAGAATATCGTAGAAGACTGTTTGCATTTGACGACGTTCAAGTGATTCAGCGCTCTCAATGTAAACGACATCTTTGGCAAAATCAAGATAGAAGGCTGACAATTCAACATTAATAAAGTTAACCAAAGCTTTGTAAATAGTCAAGAATTCAAAGTTTGCATAGGCATCACGAATAGTCTTAACCAATTGGTTGAAACGAATAGTCATATATTGATCGACAGAGCGCAAGTCTTCGAAGGCTACTGCATCAGTTGTTGGATTGAAGTCAGAAGTATTAGCAAGCAAGAAACGAAGTGTGTTACGAATCTTACGATAAGATTCTGATACTTGGCTAAGGATATCCATTGAGATACGAACGTCATTGCTAGTATCTACACTTGTTACCCAAAGACGAAGAATTTCAGCACCAAATTGTTTCTCAACATCACTAGGCGCAATGGTATTTCCAAGAGATTTAGACATCTTTTCACCCTTACCATCAAGTGCAAAACCTTGAGACAAGAGTTGTTTATATGGTGCAACACCATGATTGGCAACTGAGGTGATAAGTGATGAGTTGAACCAACCACGGTATTGGTCTGAACCTTCGAGATAGAGATCAGATGGATATGTTAACTCTGGACGGTTTACAACAACACCATTCCATGATGATCCTGAGTCAAACCACACATCCATAATATCATTTTCTTTAGTGAACTCACCATTTGGTGAACCTGGATGTGTGAAACCTTCTGGAAGAAGATCTTTGGCATCACGTTCCCACCAGATAACTGAACCGTGCTCTTCGAAAAGTTTAGCCACATGTTCGATCGTTTCTTCAGTCATGATTGGTGTTTTATCTTCAGCATAGAAGATTGGGAGTGGTACACCCCAAGCACGTTGACGAGAGATTACCCAGTCACCACGGTCACGAATCATGTTGTAGAGACGAACTTTCCCCCACTCAGAATGGAATTTAACTTTTTCAATCTCATCCAAAATCTCTTGACGGAATTTAGAAACAGATGCAAACCATTGTGGCACAGCACGCCAGATGATTGGTTTCTTCGTACGCCAGTCAAATGGGTATGAGTGTGAGATTTCTTCTTTCGCAAGAAGCAAATCGCCGAGTTTTTCCATAACAATTGGTGCCACTTTATCGTAGAACTGACCTTCAAAATCAGGACCAGCATTTTCCATCATGATACCACGCTCATTAACAGTTACCGCAACTTCAAGGCCATTAGCGATACCTACATTATAGTCATCCTCACCAAAACCAGGAGCCGTATGGACGATACCTGTACCAGAATCTGTAGTAACGTGGTCACCAAGGATAACAAGCTCATCAACTTCTGTATCCCAAGGGTGTTCTGTAACGATTTGATTTAATTCATCACCACGGTAAGTATTAAGAACTTCTACTTCAGCCCAACCAAATTTCTCAGAAAGACTATTTAGTAATTCAGAAGCAACAATAAACTTACGAGTTTCTCCAGCAGGTTTTACAAGAACATACTCAATATCTGCACCTACAGTCAAACCACGTGAAGCTGTCACTGTAAATGGTGTTGTAGTCCAAACAACAATATAAGTATCAGTATCTAAAACACCTTTACCATCTTTAACCTTATTGGCATAGTAAAGAGATGTTGAAACCAAATCATGATATTCAATCTCTGCTTCAGCAAGTGCTGATTCTGATGACCATGACCAGTATACAGGTTTCGCACCTTGATAGATATAGCCCTTTTTAGCCATTTCACCAAAGACACGGATTTGTGCAGCCTCATAATCTGGTGTCAAAGTAACATATGGGTTATCCCAATCAGCCGAAACACCAAGACGTTTGAAATCTTCACGTTGTTTGTCAACTTGTGAAAGTGCATAATCGCGACACATCTTAAGATATTCAGTACGATCAAGTTCTTTACGTTTCACACCTTGTTTTGCCAACACTTGTTCAATTGGAAGACCATGCGTATCCCAACCAGGAACGTAAGGAGCATAGAAACCAGACATTGATTTTGAACGAACAATGATATCCTTAGAAATCTTATTCATCGCATGTCCAACGTGAATATTACCATTGGCATATGGAGGACCATCATGAAGAGTGAAGTGAGGTTTACCTTGGTTCAACTCTTGACGACGTTGATACATCTTAGCATCTTCCCACTCTTTTTGCCAGAGTGGTTCTTTATTAGGAAGTCCAGCACGCATTGGAAAAGCTGTCTTACCTAGATTTAAAGTTTCTTTAAGTTTCATTATATCTCCTCTTTAATTTAATTCTACTAAATAAAAAGAGCCTTCATCAAAAAAAGGACGAAAGCTCGTGGTACCACCTTAGTTTAGAGCACGTAAAATTGCTCCCTCAAATGTCCGTAAGGAGGACCTCCCTTCTAGCTTACTTATTTCAGTTAGAATGCTTGAAAATGATAACTATCCAAATAGGGAATGTGGGACTCACACCATCTCCCACTCGCTGTTAATATACTTGGTAAGTTGTATTTTTCTTATTCGCCAATATTTAATTTAAAAGTTTGTGTTTCATTAAGGTTGATTTCAACACTTGCTTCTGGTTGCAAATCAATCTCCTCGTCTACAAGTGTAGAAGTTGGAAAATCAGCTACTTCACTTTCGAATGAATCTGCAATACCAAAATCTACTGGAATTGAAGTAATATCATTTGTTTCGTCAATATCTGGATTAGAGAAATCTTCAACTTGTTTATTGCTTTCAGCAACGCGACGTTGAAGTTCAGCCATTTCGTCAGGAGTGAATTGACGAGTTGCATCGAACGAAGCAGCATCATTTGAATCTGGAACATGTTCATCCAGCACTTTTTCAACAACTTCTTTAAAGGCAGCATCTGAGTTTTGAAGATAAATAGCTGTTGGTTGCAACAATTCCCCCCACTCTGGAGCATTTGCCAAGCTAAGTTGACCTTCAACTGCAGCCAAAAGACGTTGGTGGAAAACACGACTTTGACGTTTAAGTTCTTCAGTTTCAATGGCAACACGTTTTGCTTCATCTGTAGCATCACGAAGAATTTCAGATGCCTTAGATTTAGCTTCTTCAATCAAGTGTGTCGCATTAAAGTTGGCCTTGTTAATCAAGTTAGCTGATTCATCTGCTGCTGAAGCTTTAACTTTTTCAGCTGTTTCTTGAGCCAAGATAACTGACTGGCTCAATGATTCTTTCATTTCGTCAAAATAAGCCAATTTTTCTTCAAGCTCTTTTACACGAGTAGAAAGTTCACGATTGTCACGAACTAAATCTTCATAATCATCTACGATAATATCAAGAAATTCATCTACTTCTTGTTCATTGTATCCACGAAATTTAGTGGTAAACTGTTTATCTTTAATATCAAGTGCTGTGATTGCCATTACAGGCCTCCTTTATTTTTTTACCATTTCTTCAAACTCTTTTACATGAGCAACAAGTTCACGATTTCCATGAACTAAATCTTCATAACTATCTACGATAATATCAAGAAAATCATCTACTTCTTGTTCATTACAGATCTCCTCAAGTTTCATTAGCATCTCTGATGCTTTTAAATTAAATACCTACTTTTGTCGTCTTAGAAGACTGTCGATGACGACCTTAGCTTTTCCTGATTTAGATATTCCTTCTTGTTGAGCTAGACGAAATCGGCCAAAACCTCTAACTGAAATCATATCACCAATAGATATTGTCTGATCAGCTTTCTCAATTTGCCTATAATTAAGTTTGACTTTTCCTGAAGCAATTAGCTTTAAAGCATTTGAACGTGATATTTTTAATACTGTAGCTAACACATTATCAAGACGCATACTAGAAAGCAAGACAAAAAATTGAGAATATTTTTCTTGATTTGAAATCCAATCATCTTTACTTGCTTCTCTAAGCGTAACCGAAACCTTACCGATTTTAGTAATAGTCATTATTGCATAGCTGGCTAGATGAGAAGCAATATTAAATTGAACTCGGCCTTCTTCATCAAGAATGACATCTCCAAATACTTGACGTTCAAGACCAAGTTGATTGATCAGTGCGCCCAAAATTTTGGGGTGTATCAATTTATTAAATTGTCTAGCATAAGAAATCTCTAATCGTTTAATTTCAAAGTCATCTTCATCAAGCTCATAATAATCCGGTGCAAGAATCACTCTTCCATACTCTTCGTTATCAAAAGTTGAACTTACAAAAAATTTTAAATTATAGTAATTTGCTAAATCTTTGACAATCTGGATTTCACGAGGATTTAAGAAATCAGTCAAATAGGGGCTATACCGATCTTCAACTAATTGACAAAATCCCTTAACCTTTTCTAAAAAAAGACGTTCTTCTAACGAGTAATGCTGTTCAATATTTTTTTGTTCAAACATCAAAATAGGACAACCTTAAGAATACTAAGAGAGAAATTTAACAAAAGTATAATTGCGATAATTGAAAAATCAATACCAGCAAAAACCAAATTCAGCCTACGAAATGGCGCAAGAATTGGCTGAACAATTTGTCTAATAGTCTTTCCAAGAGCTGTATCATAAGCTCCTGGAAACCAAGATAACAAAGCATAGATTACAAGGAGTATCTCTACTAAGTTAACAATACGTGCCCAAATAACATATAGTAATACAGACATGGCTTAACGTCTCTTCATGTCGAAGTCGAAAGTAGCTTCTTGATTTCCATGAGTCAAACCAATCTCTTCGATGTCAACAACAACGTTGATTGGTGTGAGCAAGTACATGGAAGAACCAACTTTTTGTAAGTTTCCTGTAAGTACCTTGCTAGCACCATCAATAAAGTCTAAACAACGACGAGCTTGTGCTTCTAACATATATTGAAAATCAATTAAAACACATTCATTTTCAATCAAAAGTTCTACAATTTCTTGAGCATCTTCATATTTTTTAGGATATTTAATTGCAATTGTAGTTTTAGTTATATTCATTTGTTGGGATCCCTGACTAGCTTGTGATCGACTCAAAGGTAAACTACGAAGGACTTGAGTTTCCTGTACGTCTGAATTGATATGTTGGCGACGAGGAGGGACTGTTGCCTGAGGACGCTCAGGTTTACGTTGCTGTCGAGGGGGTGGTGTATGCCCAGTTTTCTGTACTTTAACTGGACGTTCTTTAGCCTCTTCTTTAGCAACATCTTCATAATCTGTTACTTCGTCGGTATCAAAATATGAAACAATTTTATCAATTGCATCTTTTATTGCCATAAGGTTATTCTCCGTTCTCTTTAAAGAATGCACTGCCTATTCTAACAAAGGTTGATCCATTCTGAATAGCCATGTCATAGTCTCGACTCATCCCCATGCTTAGTTGATCACAAGGAACATTCTTTATTTTTTTATCTTGAATTGATTGTCTAAGTTCATTTGTCTCAGCAAAAATCTTATCAAGTTCTTGAGCATTCGCATCAATTGGAGCCATAGTCATTAGCCCTACTATACAAATTTTATCAAGATTTTCAATGTGATTTAGAACTGTATCAAGTTCTTCAGGTGGAAAACCATGTTTCGACTCCTCACCTGAAACATTAACTTGTAGGAAGCAATTAATGGTATGATCCGCACGCTTTTGAATTTCCTCTGCCAATTTAACAGAATCCAAAGCATGAAAATAATCAACTAAATTAATAACATCCTTTACTTTTCGACGTTGTAAACTACCAATAAGGTGCCATGTCAAATCATATTTTTTTAATGCCTGATACTTATCTAAAAATTTATCAACACGGTTTTCAGCAATGTGTTTAATTCCCGTTTCAACCAATTCTTCAGCGATTTCACTTGAAACATACTTAGTTACGGCAATTATATTGACTTCTTCGCTAGAGCGATTAGCTTTTTCACATGCTTTTTTTACCGCTTGATAAATACCATTTTTATTATCTTCTATAGTCATCATTAACGGTTTTTAAAAAATGGTGGTGTCTCCAATTCATCGTCATCTTCAACATCACTTGAGAATGTAGACATCGTTAATTGACTATCAAGTTCACCTGTTTCAGGACGAGAAATATCATCACGTTTCAAATCCCAATGTCCAAAAGCTGACTGCTCTTGTTGAGATGCTGCCACAGCAGGACGAACTCCTGATTGTGACATTGAAGGTGTTTCATTGTAGTCTAAGTTCAGTTGACGTTCAAATGAAGGTTGAGAACCTGGACGTTGTTGTTCTTGAGCCACTTGCTGAGTAGGAACTGACGATTGTGAAGGAGATGTAGTCACTTTACGTGGTCGGGCTTTCATACCAGATACCTTTTCAGCACGATCTTGACGAACCCCTGTTGCAACAACCGTTACACGAATTTCATCTTTCAAAGTATCATCGATTGATGTACCAAGCCAAATATTAACACCGTTACCAGCAGCTTGACCAACGATTTCAGATGCTTCTTCTGCCTCTGTAAGAGTCATATCAAGTCCACCAGTTACGTTAACAATAACATCTTCTGCACCATCGATAGTTGTTTCAAGAAGCGGTGAATAGATTGCTTTGCGTGCAGCTTCAACAATACGTTCTTCACCAGAACCAATACCAATCCCCATAAGCGCATTACCTTTATTTGCCATAACTGTTTTCACATCAGCAAAGTCGAGGTTGATTAAACCTGGGTTGGTAATAAGGTCTGTAATCCCTTGTACCCCTTGGCGTAGGACATTATCTGCTTCACTAAGGGCTTCAAGAAGTGGAGTTTTCTTATCAACGATTTCAAGAAGGTTGTTGTTAGAGATAATAAGAAGAGTATCAACTTGCTCACGCAATTCTTGAATACCTTCAACAGCGAAGGAACCGCGCTTATTACCTTCAAATCCAAATGGACGTGTAACCACTGCTACTGTCAATGCACCCAAGCTTTTAGCAATACGTGCAATAACTGGTGCTGCCCCTGTACCAGAACCACCACCCATACCAGCAGTGATAAATACCATATCAGCTCCTGTAAGTGCCTCTGTAAGTGTTTCTTCACTTTCTTCAGCTGCTTTACGACCAACTTCAGGTTGACCTCCAGCACCAAGACCACGAGTCAATTTAGGACCTAATTGGATAACTGTTTCTGCTTTAGAAGAGCTGAGTGCTTGAATATCCGTGTTAGCTGCAATAAATTCAACACCAGCAAGACCTTCTTCAATCATTCGGTTGATGGCATTTCCTCCACCTCCACCGACACCGATAACTTTAATTACCGCACCCTGAACTGATGCGCTATCAAATGAAAAACTCATTTTATTTCCTCACTTTTACTAGATTCAATTAATCAAACATACTTCCGAAGATTCCACGAACACGATCTCCGAGTTTTTGTTTTTGTTCATGATTTTCTTCATCAACCGGTAGAGGTACCTCAACGGTATTCTCAACTGGAATACGATTTTGTTGTGGAGTCACTCGGGGTGCTGAAGTAGTAGTTCTATCAAAACTCAAGGTAGGCGCCTCATTGTCGATAGGTTTACGACGAAGATACTCTTCACCACACACAGCTTGCTGAGCAATAATATCAACTTCTGTAAGGAGACCAACATACTCAACAAGACTAATTACATTTGCAAACATTGGATTACGGATACCAACTTGGTTAGGTATATAAAGTTTCACATTTGTCTCAAAAATTTCCTGAGCAACTTCAACCACACCTGGCATGATGGCTGTTCCACCTACAAGGACAATACCACCAGGCAAATCAAGTAGGCGACCTCGTGTCAAGTCTTGTTTAACTCTATCCAAGATATGCTTCACACGAGCTGAGATAATCTCAGCAAGATATTTCTCAGTGATTTCAACAGGTGAATTTTCACCTACAACCTCTACCTGAACAGTTTCAGTTTCACTTGCTTCTCCAATGTCAGCATTACCAAAATTAAACTTAAGCGCTTCTGCAATTTGCATAGATGTTTTCAAGACTTTTGAAATATCCTTGGTGATATATTCGCCACCCTCAGAGTAAATATTAGTAAACTGAAGTTCTTGAGCACGCATGCTTGCAACAGTCGTTTGGCCACCACCCATATCAATAACAGTAGCACCAAATTCACGCTCACCTTCATTTAAGACAGCACGAGTCATTGCAAGAGGAGAGATGATGATATTCTCAACCTGAATACCTGCACGCTCAACTGTCTTACGAAGATTGTGAAGAATTGTTGTTGGTCCTGTGTAAATGAGGCCTCTCATTTCAAGACGAATCCCCATCATTCCACGAGGATCACGAATCCCTTGAAAACCATCAACGATAAACTCTTCAGGAACTAGTGAGATAACCTCACGCTCAGGTGTAATACTCTTAGTCAAGGCTGAGCGAACAACACTTTCAACGTCTTCATCTTTGATTTCTTTTGATTCACTTGTTACAGGAATCATACCTTGTGTAGGCTCAATTTGAAGAAGATTGGCTGGAAGCCCAACATTCACTTGCTCAATCACAATACCAGCTTTTTCTTCTGCTTGCTCAATAGCTGTTTTGATTGATTTTGCTGCAGCGTCAATATCAACAATGATGCCATCTTTCACACCAGAACTCTTAACATTACTTACTCCGATGACATTCATTGATCCATCAATAAACTCAGCAACAAGAACCTTAATCGAGCTAGTTCCTATATCTAATCCTGTAAAAAAGCCATCTCTAGCCATTCACTCGACCTCTCAATCTTTCCATTCAATATCTTTGTAAACTGTATAAATACAGAATTATTCGGATACTATTGTACCATAAAAAAACGTAAAATGTCAGCATTTTACGTTTTTATTATTCAATATTAGCCTTGAATAGGGGAAGTTTGAAGAGTTCTATCTTGATTAACAGTCGGATTTCCTACTCCTTGAATATCTGAATTTTCAGCATTAGCTTCTTCCTCAGTATTTTGTTCACTTAGTGTCGTTGTTCCTTGACCCTCGTCGGAAATTTCTTTATCTTCCTTCTTATCTGTCTTGTTTTTATCTTTCTTTTTATCCTTATCAGTTTTTGATGATTCTACTTCAGGAGTTGTTGTATAGAGGCCAACCTCCATATCTACAATACTTCCATCTGAAAGCTTACTCTTAATTTTCTCGTAATAAGGTAACTTAGTCGTTAATTGAGAAAGGGGAACGCGAATAGAATTTCCATCATATAACTCAATTGTCAACAAATCTGTAGTAGCTTTTGTAGGCGTTAAATTAATAATTTGAATATTAGTCTTGATTTTACTATCAAGTTTATTCAACTCTTTTACTAAATCTTCAATTTTCTTTTCATCATCCATCTTTAAAGTGATGAATTTATCTGGTAGATTTCCTGTCGAAACAGTCCCTCCAGTCTTACCATTTTCAAGAATAGAAACATATCCATTTGATGTTTGACGATAAGCCACGATTGGATATTCTTTCACTGCAATATTAAATTGATTTGGAAAACTATAAGTTACTGTAGCCTTTTTGACCCAAACGTTGGTCTTTTCAACAGTTGATGCAACCTCTTCTTGGTTGAAAAAGACGTGAGTAATATAATCTGTATCAAGAATACCACTTGCAACTTTCACATCTTCTGGTAGAGCATTTTTTGTTCCTGATACTGTAAGAATCTTTTGCTTAGACCAAGGCGAAATAAAGAAGAGTGAAAATACGATTAAAATCGCAGCTATAAAAATAACAAGTCCTGCAAGATTTTGTTGTGCAATTGGAATATTGCTAGTCGTATTGACTTTTTTTCTTTTTTTCTTCTTGACCTTTTTTTTTACTGGTATTTTGTTCTCCTGAGATGTGGCTTTTTCTGGATAAACGCCTGTTTTGTTAGTCATCTCTTCTGAATCTTTGGTTTCTTTTTTTCTCAAAAATTCTAGATTTCGCTTCTGCCACTCCGTCAGAACTTTTTTTTCTTGTGATTTTTGATCCTTTTTTGCCATGAAATTCCTTTATTTATTTGAAATACTAGTCACTAATAGGTTGTAAAAATCATCAGGAGAAGTGATTTCCTCAGATTTAGCCATAGCTTCTTTGTAAGTCTCTGCATGTTCAACAAGTTGTTCAAGCTCGTGATTTAATGTCTCCCAACTTAATTCCGGTTCCTGCAATTGACGAGCGTAACCCTTTCTTTCAAAATAGTCAGCATTTTCAAGTTGGTCCCCACGGCTAGCTTCTTTTCCTAGAGGAACGATTAAATGAAGTTTTTTCATAGCCAACAATTCAAAAATAGTATTTGAACCACCACGAGTTACAACTAAATCCGCCAAATCCATAAGAGGTTGGTACAAATCTGTCACATAATCAACTCTATAAAGATGACGCTTCAGGGTATTTAATGAAGAATCCCCAGATATATTGATGATATTATAGTGCTCAATCAGTTCTGGAGTTTTGCTAATAAAATCATTAAACACCTTTGCACCAGCTGATCCCCCAATAAAAAGGACTGTTTTTAGTTTCTCATCAAACTGTTCTTTAACCTTATCTAGTTGATCTGAATTATCAGACCTTGTCATACCCACCTTAGTAATAGCACCGACATGCTTTGTCTTCACCAAAGCTTTTGATTGTTCAAAAGTCGTAAACATAGTAGTTGCAAACTTGTATGCGATTTTATTGGCTAAGCCCATAGACAAGTCAGACTCGTGAACATATACAGGGACTCTTAATAATTTAGATGCGATAACTGGTGGCACAGATACAAATCCACCTTTTGAAAAGAGTGCTTGGGGACGAATCTTAGCAATGATTGCAATTGACTGTAGAATCCCCCAACCAACTTTAAAGACATCCAACATGTTTTGCCATGAAAAATAACGACGTAGTTTACCTGTAGCGATACTATGGAAGGTTACATCTAAACCAGACTTATCAATTTGTTCGTGTTCGATACCATGTTTATCACCGATATAGTGCACTTCCCATCCATCTTTTAGAAACTTTGGAATTAAGATAAGATTTAAGGTCACATGTCCAACTGTCCCTCCACCAGTAAAAACAATCTTTTTCGATTTTGCCATAGCCTATCCCTTCAATCGCTCAACAGTTGTGATAAATTCATCACCACGCACTTCGAAATTCTTGTACATATCCCAACTTGCGTTAGCGGGACTCAACAGGACAACATCTCCTGCACTAGCTTGTTCAAAGGCAATACGTGTCGCATCGGCCACGTCTTTGGCATCCAGATGGGTCACACCAGCTCTATCTGCAGCACGTTTGACACGAGGAGCTGATTCTCCCAAAATTACCATTTTCTTAAGACCAATAATATCAGGAATGAGTTCATCGAATTCATTACCACGGTCCAACCCACCGGCAATCAAAATGACTTTACTATTATCAAAGCCAGAAAGTGCTTTTTGTGTCGCTAAAATATTTGTTGACTTACTATCATTATAGAATTTTACATTATCAATCGTATCAACAAATTGAAGACGGTGTTTAACCCCACCAAAGCTTGAGAGAGTTTCTTTAATTGCCTGGTTGGAAACACTTGACAATTTTGCTACAGCAATTGTCGCTAAAGCATTTTCAACATTGTGACTTCCTGGAACTCCAAGTTCATCAGCATGCATTACCAATTCACCTTTGAAGTAGAGGCCACCATTTTCCAGATAAGCACCATCTACTTTTTCCACAGTTGAGAAGGGAACGACTTGTGCATTTGTTTGCGTAGCTAACTCTTTAGCCAAATCTTGATTAAAGTTTAAAATAACAAAATCGTCTGATGTCATTTTGTTTTGAATATTCCATTTGGCAGCCACGTATCCTTCAAAGCTACCATGGTAGTCAATATGCGTCGGCATCAAGTTCGTAATCACAGCAATATGTGGATGGAAGCTCTCAATTCCCATCAATTGGAAGGAAGACAACTCCATAACCAAAGTATCCTGATTTGTCACTGATTGCGCTACTTCTGATGCAGGGAAACCAATATTCCCAGACAAGACACCTGACTTGCCACCATAATTTAAAACATCAGCAATCATAGTTGTTGTGGTTGTCTTACCGTTTGAACCTGTAATACCGATAATTGGTGCTTCAGAGACTAGGTAAGCCAACTCAACTTCAGTCCAAACTGGAATTTCTTTTTCAAGCGCACGAGCTACCATTGGATTATCATACCGAATTCCAGGATTCTTGACCATTAATTCAAAATTTTCATCCAAAAGTTCAAGAGGATGTCCACCACAGACAACCTTAATTCCTTCTTCAAGAAGCGCCTGTGCTGATGGGTTTTCTTCAAATGGTTTACCGTCATTTACTGTGACAATAGCACCCAACTTAGCCAAAAGACGAGCCGCTGCTTCACCAGATTTAGCCAAACCAAGGACTAAAACTTTTTTATTTTCAAATTGTGTTATTAATTTCATAATTCATCCACTCTCTCAAATTGTATCATAACCATTTTACCCTTTATCACAAGCTATTTCAAGGAGTAGTCTTTTCTAGATACAGAAAAAAAGCCAATCTGTTAGATTGGCTTTAATATCATGCTACTTATTTTCATCTTGTTGAGCTTTATCACGATTGAGCTCTGGCATGGCGAAAAAATCTTTCAAGGTGAAATAGCTTAATGCAAGCATTCCTACCGTGACAAAGAACTCACCAGGTAAACTGAAGAATTTAATGATTGATAACACTGCTAAAAGCAAGAGCAATGCTAAGGTAGCCATGACAAAGAGAAGATTCATAGTGTTTTTTACCGACTTTGGTGCAATAAAGAAATAGAATGAAGCAATCAATATGGCAACAATCAGATAAAACATCTCTTCTCCTATCTAAAGATTATTCAGCTTCCGCCGCTTTTTTCTTACGTTTATTAGCTTTATCACGCTCTGCTTTATTCAAAATTTGTTTACGCAAGCGAATAGATTCAGGTGTTACTTCCATGTATTCATCATCATCCAAGAATTCAAGTGATTCTTCAAGTGTCAAGATACGTGGAGTCTTAATAACAGCCGTCTGGTCCTTAGTAGCTGAACGCACGTTTGTCATTTGTTTTGCTGTAGTAATGTTAACACCAAGGTCATTTTCACGAGCATTCTCACCGACAATCATACCTTCATAAACTTCAGTACCTGGGTTAACAAAGATAGTACCACGTTCTTCGATACGCATAATTGAGTAAGTTGTCGCTTTACCTGTATCGATAGAAACGAGGGCACCACGGTGACGGCCACCAATTTCACCAGCAACAACTGGCAAGTATTGGTCGAAGGTATGGTTCATGATACCGTAACCACGTGTCATAGACAAGAATTCAGTAGAGAATCCGATAAGTCCACGAGCTGGTACAAGGAAGATAAGGCGAGTTTGACCATTACCAACCATTTGCATATCAAGCATGTCACCTTTACGTTCTGAAAGGGCTTGGATGATAGAACCTTGGTACTCTTCTGGAGTATCAATTTGAACACGTTCAAATGGTTCGCATTTCACTCCGTCAATTTCCTTGATGATAACTTCTGGACGTGACACTTGAAGTTCATATCCTTCACGACGCATTGTTTCGATAAGGATTGATAAGTGCAATTCACCACGACCTGAGACAGTCCATTTATCTGGTGAATCAGTTGGATCAACACGTAGTGAAACGTCTGTTTGCAACTCAGCCAAAAGACGCTCTTCGACTTTACGTGATGTCACGTGTTTACCTTCGCGACCAGCAAATGGTGAGTTATTTGCCAAGAAAGTCATTTGAAGTGTTGGTTCGTCAATACGAAGAACTGGCAATGGTTCAACAGCATCAGTTGGTGTGATTGTTTCACCGACAAAGATATCTTCCATACCTGAGATAGCAATCAAGTCACCAGCTTTGGCTTCTTCAATTTCACGACGCTCCAAACCAAAGAAACCGAAAAGTTTAGTAACACGGAAGTTCTTTGTTGTTCCGTCAAGTTTCGAAAGGGTAACTTGGTCACCAACTTTTACAGTTCCACGGAAGATACGTCCAATACCGATACGACCAACGAAATCATTGTAGTCAAGAAGCGACACTTGGAATTGAAGAGGCTCATCTGAGTTATCTACAGGAGCTGGGATGTGTTCAATAATAGTGTCAAAGATTGGAGCCATAGTGTGCTCTTGATCAGCAGGGTTATCTGACAATGATGATGTTCCATTAATAGCTGATGCATAAACAACTGGGAATTCCAATTGATCATCATCTGCACCGAGTTCAATGAATAGTTCTAGGACTTCATCAACAACTTCTTCAGGACGAGCTGAGGGTTTATCAATCTTGTTGACAACAACAATTGGTGTCAAATTTTGCTCAAGAGCTTTTTTCAATACAAAACGTGTTTGAGGCATTGTCCCTTCATAAGCATCGACGACAAGAACAACACCGTCAACCATTTTCATGATACGTTCAACTTCTCCACCAAAGTCCGCGTGCCCTGGTGTGTCCATGATATTGATACGAGTACCTTTGTAAGCAACGGCTGTATTCTTAGCAAGGATGGTAATACCACGCTCTTTTTCAAGATCGTTAGAGTCCATTGCACGCTCATCAAGTTCCTTACGTTCATCAAGGGTGTGTGATTGTTTCAACAATTCATCTACAAGTGTTGTTTTTCCGTGGTCAACGTGGGCAATAATGGCAACGTTACGGATATCTTCTCTAAGTTTAGTCATTTTTTCCTCTTTATTATTTATTTCAACTTTTCAAGTATACCACATTTTCAATAAAATGGCAGAGATCAGATAATTGTAAACGTTTTTCAACAAAAAAAGTGCTACCTTCCCTTATCCGGTTAGGCGCACTTTATCTCATTATTTGTCAATACTACAAGCAAGACTAGCAGCTCCAATGATTCCCGCATCATTTCCAAGCTCCGCTAATTTCACTTTTGTTGTACGGCGAACTTGTGGGAATGCATAACGTTTAAAGTATCCTTCAACACGACTACGCAAAAACTCTCCTGCGGCAGAAACACCTCCACCGATAACAACAGAATCTGGGTTAAGAATGTTTGAGATGTTTGCTGTTGCAAGTCCGAGGTATTCAGAGACTTTATCAACAATGCTATTAGCAAACTTATCACCTTCAGCAGCAGCTACGAAGATATCTTTACTTGTCACTTGCTCACCATTGTCTACAGCAGCTTTAATAGAAGAGTTTCCTTCGTATCCTTCTGCCAAATGATGTGCTAAACGTACAACACCTGTTGCTGAAGCTACAGTTTCCAGACACCCCTTGTTTCCGCAAGTACAGTCAAATCCTGTTTCAGGTTCAACAATAATGTGACCAATTTCTCCACCAGCACCGGCAACACCATGAATTAAGTTACCATCAGCGATAACACCGCCACCAACACCTGTTCCCAATGTTACAAAGACAACATCCGGATTGTTAGCACCAGCACCAACCCAACGTTCACCCAGTGCAGCCACATTAGCATCATTATCAATAGCGAATGGAATACCAAGTTCTTTTTCAATGACAGAGCCAACTTCTTGAGTTTCTGCCCAGTTCAAGTTAAAAGCACCCGTTACTGTTTTATTTTCTCGGTCAACTGCACCTGGAGATCCCATACCAATTCCAATAAAATCTTCAGCAGTAAGTCCATACATTTCCAAACGGTGTTTCAAAGACTCTACAATGTTAGGAACAATGTGGCTACCATTTTCAAGCGTATTTGTTTCAATAGCCCATTTTTCTTGAACTTCACCATCTGCAGTCAAAATACCAAACTTAACAGTTGTTCCACCAAGGTCAATACCTAAGAGTTTCTTACTCATTTTCTTTCTCCATTTCAATGCGATGTTCACGTCGTAAAATCATTTCAGCAATAAGATAGTTTTCCTTGTCTATCAAAGCATTCTGATAAAGAGCTTCCAATTCAATCTTCATCATCTCGATATCATAGAGCCTTTTACCCAAGTAAACTACTATCCCAAACTGCTTCAACAACTGTTGAACGTCATATAATGTTTTCATAGAAATATTTTAGCAAAAAGCTTAAGGCATGACAAGATAATTTTGAAAACCTTTACAGATTATTATGTAACTAGACAAAAAGCCTAAGTCTATTTAACTTAGGCTCTTATCTATTGACAATTCGGACAAATGCCATGCAAAATCATCTGCTCACGAGTAATACGAAATCCTGTTTGCGATTCTACCTCTTCTTTGAAAGACGGAATCGGTAAATCTAAATCAGTAATTTGACCACATTTTTCACAAACAATGTTTAAGTGGTCATGCCCCATAAAATCATAATATGTTGTATTATCATTATTAACCTTAATTTCAGAGACAATTCCCTCTTCAACCAACACTTTCAAGTTGTTATAGATCGTCGCCAAACTCATACCCGGATTATCGGGGAGAAGGTCATAATATATCACATCAGCACTAGGATGTTGATCAGACATCATTAAATAGCGGATAACAGCTTTACGAGATTCGGTCAATCGAATCCCTTTAGCTTTTAACTGATTCAGGACATCTTCATAAACACCTAGACTATGTCGATGCTCAGACATATCGCCGCCTCCCTTCTTCTAAAAGTATTTTGTGTCTATTATACACTTTTAGAGGAACTCTTGACAATCATCTTAACTCAAAATTTGATTATTTCAAGCCTGGTGCTTGTCCAAGTTCAGCAGTCAACATCCAGATAGTCTTATCAATTTCTGATTTTGCGGCTGTAAAGATATCATTTGAAGGAGCATCTCCTTCTTCATCTGTGATATCCAAACCAACTTGGAACAAGACAGACAAGTATTTATATGTATCAACCAATAACTGAATTTGATCAGACATTGATTTATCAAATGTACCAGTAGTTTCAGTCAAACCTGAATTAGATGAAAACTCTACCAAAGTTGAGTAAGGTTCACCACCAATAGTAATCAAACGTTCACTGATCTCATCAAGATGGGCATTCAAACTATCCATCAATTCATCCATTTTTGGGTGAAGATAAAGGAAACCAGGACCACGCATATACCAATGAACTTGATGCACAATAGAAGCTGCTACAGACAAATCGGCAACTGCTTGATTTAATACTGCTTTGGTTTTTGTATTTGTTGGTGTCTCTGCTTGATGATTAACTGTTTCATTGATTGTTTCTTTAATTGAATGTGCCATATTCTTTCTCCTTATTTAGAATTATTATCGTTTATATCTATATTTTAGAATATTTCTAAATAAGATGCAAGTGAAATGCTTTTTCTGTCTTTTTTCGAATAGTTAGGTATGCTTAGTATTTTATATTTTTTTCTTGGTGCCTCTTTAGGCTCGTTTATTGGATTGATTTGTGATCGTTTTCCTGAGAAGTCGATTATTTTTCCCAGAAGCCATTGCAATCAGTGTGGGCATCCGTTACGTTTTTTCGAAATGATTCCTATCCTATCGCAACTTTTCTTAAGATTCAGATGTCGGTTATGCCAAAGCTCTATCCCATACCGTTACCTCTTCTTGGAATTGTTTTGTGGAGGAATACTTCTTCTTTATTTCTATGACTACCTAGATTTCGGAAGAACCTATTTGCTTCTTTTCAGTCTTTGTGTAACTATTTTTGATTTAAAAAATAAATCATATCCCCTTCTAATTTGGGTTCTTGGAACACTAGCTCTCCTTTGTTTGGGAAACCACTACCTCACTTTTACCTTAGGAATAAGTTTAGCCGCCCTGTCGTATTTCAAACGTTTAAATATTGGTGAAGGTGATTTTCTCTATTTGGCCAGTGTCTCCCTCATTTTCCCATTTTCCAAAATACTATTAGCTATTGAACTAGCTTGCCTATTTGGGCTTATGTACTTCATAGTACGTAGAAACCCTAATGAAACAGTAGCTTTTGTCCCTTTTCTCTTTGTGAGTGTTCTAATTCTTACCTTCATGTAATAGCATAGAAAAAAAGCCGATTATTTCGGCTTTTTCAGTATTAATTCATATTAACACGGTGCCACTCATTAATAACATAAGAGAGCATTCCCAATTGTTGAAGACCCCAACCACTAATTTCATCTGATTCCTCAGTTGAACCACCGAGGTAACGGGTATAGATTGCAACCATATAAGGTGTATCTTCCATAACGATAGCATCAACGTTGAGTGCTTCACGGACATAACCTGGTTTTTGATAAATTGTCAGATTAGGAAGATATGTCTTGTAGTACTCATTAGGGAATGACTCACCAATGTAGTGGAGAATATCCTTGTAATTATCTTGGTGTTTCCAAAGGTAATCCAAAACTTGGATGTAATAATCCGTCGTTGTCTTATTACCATGCATTTGGATAGTTTTCACTTCACCTTTTGATTTACCATATTTATCAAGCATGCCATAGAATTTTTCCATACCACCAAGGCGTTCCGCCAAAGCATAGGCTGGAGTATTTTCAGAGTAAACAAGAGAATACTCTTGCATTTCTGGAATAGTCATTGAACCACCGAAAGCAGCAACATAATTATCGTGTTCGCCTTGATACTCATACTCAGTATTAGTAATATCAAAACGTTCAGTTAAAGAAAGTTTTCCTTTATTAACCTGATCCATGACAAGCATGTTTAGTGGCAATTTGTAGGTCGATCCTGCAGTCATTGGCTGAGTATCATTCATAGAGAATTGCTCATTTGTCTTGGTATTTTTATATGAGAAAGCGATTTGGCTAGACTCGATCCCCTGATCAGCCATAAAAGCTTCAACTACTTGGTTCAATGTCATGTTAGCATAATCATAATACAAACCATTAGAATACATCGTATCTGCATCTGCTTCCATGACTGCTTTTTTAGCTTCAGATGACTTGTTGGTTGGAGTTACCTTTTCCTCTTTTTTCTTATCCTCTTTTTTAGTTATCTTAGAGTTAGAACCAAAAATGTTCCCAAGGTTCCCAGTGTGACCAGCCTGTTTTCCTCGTCCTGCTAAGGCAATCATAGCAACAAATACAAGAATAACCACTGCACCCAGAAGAGATAAGATAAGATAAGGTTTTTTATCATCACGGGATAATTTTGATCTAGATTTTTTAGAGCGTTTGCTTCTAAGTGATAAGGTTTCAGTTTTTTCTTCTTTTCCCTTGTGTCCTACTGGTACCGATGTTTCCTCAACTGGTTTCTTTTCTACTGATTTTTTAGAAACCTTTTTCTTATCTTTTTTGTTATTCTTCTCGTCGCTTCTTTCGACATCTTTTTTACTATCTTTGCTATCTCTCTTAACGTCTTTTTGAAGGTCTTGTTTTACCGAATCTTTCTTCTTGTATTTAGTTTTTCGGCGGCTTCCACCATACTTTTCACTTGAATATTTTTTCTTTTTTTTCATAATAGTAATAGTTTAAGCTATAATAACCTAAAAAGCAAGGAGATTTTACAACCATATTACAAAAAAACACCCTCAAGACTGAGGATGATTCTAGACTTATTTAGCTGCTGCGTAAAGCTCAGCAACTTTATTCCAATTGATGATTTCAAAGAAAGCTTTGATGTAGTTTGGACGTACGTTACGGTAGTTTAGATAGTAAGCATGTTCCCAAACATCAAGTGCCAAGATTGGTTTTTTACCGTCTGAGATAGGTGTATCTTGGTTGGCAGTTGAAACAACTTCAAGTTTACCTTCTGCATTAACCACAAGCCATGCCCAACCTGAACCAAAACGAGTTGTCGCTGCCGCAGTGAAAACTTCTTGGAAAGCTTCAAATGAACCGAATGCTTCGTTAATAGCGGCTGCTACTTCTGCAGTTGGTTCTTGTTTTTCTGGTGACAAAAGTTCCCAGAATAGTGCGTGATTAAGATGTCCACCACCATTGTTAATAAGTGCTTGACGGATGTCTGCTGGAATTTTTTCTACATCAGCCAAAAGCGCTTCAAGGTCCTCACCAATTTCAGGATATTTTTCAAGCGCAGCATTAGCATTTGCCACGTAAGTTGCATGGTGTTTGTCGTGGTGCAGAGTCATTGTTTCAGCATCAATGTATGGTTCCAAAGCATCGTAAGCGTAAGGAAGATCAGGAAGGATAATAGCCATAGTAAGGGTCCTCTTTTCATTTTTTCTTTATTTTACCGTAAAATGATAGAGCTTTCAAAAATTTTGCTTACAAAATCTTGGAAAGCTCCATTTTTTTAGCGGTTTGACGCTATTTTTAAAAGTGCTAAATCAAATAAATAATCTTTATCTAAAGTTCCTGTTTTTATCTGGTAGTCTGTCTCAACCAGAATCTTAATCGTTGTCTTTAAAAATGCAACTGATAAATGACGGCTATCTCTTATAGCATAGCGAACCTGAAATGGATTAACTTTCCGACTTAGATAGTCTGAAAGACTTGAAACAATTTGTTGCTCGCTTTTGCCTTGAGCAGATAACAATTTGACTTGTAGATAGGTACGGAATTGGCCCAACATAACAGCAATCAACTTAATCTCATCTTCTCCTTGCAATCGTAAATCATGAACCAATTCACGAACCCCCTGAATCTGTCCTCTCAAAAGAAGTTGAGTCATATCAAAAATGTTATCTTGCAAACTTTTAGGAATAGCCTCTGCAATGTCTTGCGATGAGATATTCCCTTCAGTTTTATAGCCTTTTAAAAACGCCAGATTTTTCTGAACATCTGAAAAATCAAAACTTGACTTGATTAAGAGCTCCTCAAAAACCCCTTTTTCAAAAATGAGTCCCTCTTGATGTGCCTGTTTTTGAAAATAAGTTCTAAGCTCTGCATCCTTTAAAGGGTTAGCTTCAAGTACCAAAGCATCACGTTTTAGGAGTTTAACCAACCGACGCTTCCCATCGAGCTTTCCAGAAGCCATTAAGACAAGACGTGTTGTTTCTACAGGTGATTGAAGATAATTTTCAAGACGTTTCAATGCTTTTTCATCTAGATAAGACTTTTTAGCAGTAGTCATATCTTCGAAATGATCAAAAATAACTACCTTTTCATCTGCAAAAAAAGGCATACTTTCCAAATCGAGCTCAGCATCTTGATAATCAGTCTCGGACATATCAAAATAGGAATAGGTCAAGTCACTTGGATCAAATCCAATTTGTTTTAAAAATTTTTCTTTAGCCTGACTATACTGCCCTAAATCCTCACCAACCAAGACAGTTATCGTGGGGAGTTTTTCTCTGGTCAGCTTTTCAATCGTTTCCATAGCAATCATGGTTATATTATATCAGAATTTTCATTATAACAAAAAGCTCACCACCGAAGCGATGAACTTCACTTTATTAACCAGAGTTACGAAGTCCTGTTGCAATACCGTTGATAGTAATATGAATAAGACTAATTTCGTCATCAGTCAGATTATTATTACGAAGACGTTTAATCAATTCAATTTGGATGTAGTTCAAGACGTTGAAGTATGGCAAGCGGAAATCTAAACTTGCTTTAAGAGATGGGCTTTCGTCAAGGAAGTCATCATGTTTTTCAATCGCAAGAATGACATTCTTAGTTAGCTGCCACTCATCCAAAATGATGTTAAAGACACTACGAACTTCTTCACTCTCTGCCAACTGTGCATAGTGGAAGGCAATATTCATATCTGATTTTGAAAGCACCATATCCACGTTAGACAAAAGTGAACGGAAGAATGGCCATGTTTCAAACATGTGTTGAAGTTTTTCAAGGTTTCCTTCTTCAGCTTTAATATAGTGATTAAAGGCAGAACCCACACCATACCAACCTGGGAACATGATACGGTTTTGCGACCATGAGAATACCCAAGGAATGGCACGAAGCCCTGAAATCTCAGTAATAGTCTTACGAGCTGCTGGACGAGAACCGATATTTAAACTTGATACTTCTTTAATTGGACTTGCTTCAAAGAAGTAATCGTAGAAATGTTCATTTCCAAAGACAAGGTCACGATAAATAACATTTGAATCGTGAACGATTCCGTCCATAATTTCACGGAAATCAACCAATTCTTCTGGATCGGCAATTTGACGTGTCACCATACGGTCAAGAGCAGCTGAAACAAGCATTTCAAGATTGTAGTATGCTGCATCCTTATTACCATATTTATTACCGATAACCTCACCTTGCTCCGTCAAACGGATACGGTCTTTAATAGTACCAAATGGTTGAGAAGTAATAGCATCGTAAGATGGGCCACCACCACGACCAACTGTACCACCACGGCCATGGAAGAAAGTAATTTTAATGCCACGCTCTTCACCAATCTTGGTCAATTCGTTTTGAGCCTTGTAAAGCGTCCAACCTGAAGACAGGTAACCACCATCTTTGTTTGAATCTGAGTAACCCAACATGATTTCTTGGTAGTTATTACTGTTCTTAATCCATCGTTTAACAATATCATAGCCAAGGTATTGTTTCATGATTTCATTAGAATTTTCCAAGTCTTCGATGGTTTCAAACAGTGGAACGATTTGGACACGCGCACGCTCAGTATCAACTAAACCAACTTCTTTAAGAAGGATGGCTAACTCAAACATATCTGAGACGCTCTCAGTGTGAGAGATGATATGTTGTTTGATGACTTCTTCACCAATATAGTCCTTCAAAAGACGAGCAGTGCGGAAGATAGCCAATTCTTTTTCAAGTGTTTCAGACTTAGATACATTTGTTGATGATAAGGTACGTGGATCTTCTTGCAATTCTTTGAGAAGAACAGCAACCTTTTCAACCTCTGTCAATTCACTATAGTTGTCAACAATGTTTGCAGATTTAAGCAACTCTGCCACACAAGCTTCATGAACGCTTGAATCCTGACGCATATCAATTGTTGCAAGGTAGAATCCAAAAACTTCAACGGCTTGAAGAAGCTCTTCGAAATCACCGGAAATCAAGACAGAATCATCATTTTCGAGAAGTGAATTTTTAATTGCCAAAAGATCATCATGGAAAGCTTCAGCTGTTTCATAAAACTCGGTAGTTTGTTGTGAGACAGCTTGAAGACTTTGGCTGAGACGTTCTTGCACAAAATCAGCTACTACTTCGCCTGTTGAGACTGAGCCAAGACGAACATTTTCAGAAAGACGCTTAGCAACTCTTTCCTTGCTAAAGTTACCTTCTTTGAAGAAAAGAAACGTCTGAATCAATTTAGATTGAATGTAACTAAAAGCACGACGGTATGGTTCATTTTCACGGTAAACAGATGTATCTGGAGAAAGTTTCGCCATTTCTGCTACTGTTTCTGAAACTTCAGTCAAACGTGATGAGAGTGAGAATGAGCGGTAAAGATTATCAACTTTTTCAATATAGTAATTGAGGATAACTTCACTTTGTACTGTCGCAGAAAGTTTAAGAGTTTCTGCCGTTACAAATGGGTTCCCGTCACGGTCACCACCAATCCACATTCCCATTGTAATAGGTGTTGGATTATCAAGTTTGATACCTTTTTCAACCGCTAAACGTTTGAATTCATGCGATAAGTTGGTAATTGCCTTAATCAATGAGGAGTTGTAATACTCCATAACGTTAGTGATTTCGTTTTTAACCTTAAGTTTCTTCTCACGAATGATATCCGTTTGCATCATAATTTCTACATAACGACGCAAATCCGCATACCATTTATCCTTGTTAATAAGACCAGCCTTAACATCACGATGTTTACGGAGAAGTTCGTGAATGTGGTTAGTCAATTCAAGCATGGTTTTACGTTGAACCTGAGTTGGGTGAGCTGTCAATACCGGCACGACATTAACATTTTCAAGAATGTCACGCGCATTGTCGCTTTCAGCGACAACATCAAAGGTTTCAGACAACTTACCTAAATAAGATTCATCAATATTATTTTTGTGGTTGACTTCATAAGCCAAATCCACGTCCTCAGAGATATTAATCAAGAGAGGTAACAAAGAGAAATAACGTGATGCAACGACCATATCGTCATTTGTCATTTCTGAAATGGCTTGTGTAAGGGCCACATAGTCACCTTCATCATAAAGTTCAACCAAATGTTGGATAGTTGTGAGGCCTTGCTCTCCAGCCATTCCTAGTGTTGCATCATCCAACAATTCTTTCAAGATACCAACTTCTTCAGAGATGATTTCCTGGTTGTTACTGCTTTCCAATTTGTTAAAAGCCAAACCGTATTCTCCTTACTTTATGTAGTACCCTTTTATGATATCACTTTTAAAACAAAAGTAAACTATTTTTCTGTAAATCGTCAGTTATTTTGCAATTTTCCGACTTTTTTGAAAAAATTATTAGACCTATTTCCGAACTTTATAAAAAAAGACTCTGAATTAGAGTCTAAAATCTTAATTATACTTTTCTTGATAGAATTTAATTTCATCACCATCTTGAACTTTAAGTTGATTAGCGGCTTTCTCACCGATTTTTCCATTGACATCAAACATCCAATAAATCCCCTTCTCCTTGTCTTGAGAAATTCCATCAATTTCAGTAATAAAACCATCATTTTCTTGAACAGGATATATTTCTTTTAAAACATCAAGGACCGTATCACCTTTTTTGAATTCTACAGATTTTTTCTTACTTTCCTTTTCAGTTTTTAAAATCAAAGTAACCTGACCTTGAACCTTAGACTGATGATTGTTTGTGCTACTAGTAGGTTTAGCAGCCTCATTTTTTCCACAAGCAGCTAAAGTAACAAGAGAAAAGGCAAGAGCTAAATATATCAATAATTTTTTCATTTCAAAAATCTCCTAAAAACAGACTGAATAAATGGATAGAATAGAAGCGTCGATACTGCATGATAGGTATCATAAAGAAGGCCAGAAACAACAAAGGTAAGACCGCTCTTAAATAGGAGGCCATAACTATAATCCAGGAGAACTCCGTAGAGAAAGGACAAAGTAGTTACCAAAGCAATCTGCCAAACAAGTGATAACCTAGGTGCAATCAAGCTCCAAAGAGCCATCAAAATGCCGAAGGCCAAGATTTGATTAAAAACCCAGGGACCAAAGCCAAAGATGAATCCTGAGATTGACATGGTCAAAGCCATAATCAAGAGACCATCTAGTAACCCCAAATAAAGAACAGCCACAAAAAACATAGCTGTAATAGGCTGAATATTTGGCAATCCTATAAATGCTGACCGCAATCCTACTGCCAGAGCTGACAGAATAGCTATCCGAGCCATTCGTTGAATCGTTAGTTTCATATATCTATTATGCCAGAAATATGTTGACTTGGCTAGGTATAATACTTACTTATTTAATTAAAAAAGAAAATAACTGCTAAAAGAAAGAGACCAATCACACGATTAGCCTCTCCCGTATTACATTTGTTTCAAGCGTTCCACCCGTTCTGAAATTGGTGGGTGGGTATAAAAGAGCTTCTGCAAACCAGATTCCTTTTTAGGGTCATTGATAAAGAGGGCTGCGCTAGCATCATCCACGTGATGTTGCATTGGCGCACTATTATCAAGTTTGAGCAGAGCGTTAATCATACCTTGTGGGTTACGTGTCAATTCGACGCTAGAAGCATCAGCTAAAAATTCACGCTGGCGTGAAATAGCCAACTGAACCAAAGTAGCTGCCAAAGGCGCCAGAATAATAGCAATCAAAGAAATAATGAGAAGAATAATTTCCAAACCGCTACTTCCATTACGGTCATCATCATTTCTACGACGACCTCCACCCCAGAACATCATATTACGAGCCATCCCAGCTAGCATGGTAATGGCAGATGCTAAGGCAACTGCTATGGTAGAGATTCGAATATCGTAGTTGCGAATATGACTCACTTCATGTCCAATAACTCCTTCAAGTTCCTCACGATTCATAACCGCAAGAAGACCTGTCGTAGCAGCTACTGCCGCGTTCTTAGGGCTTGATCCAGTCGCAAAAGCATTCATTGAAGGATCATCGACAATAAAGACACGTGGCATTGGGATTTGGGCCACCATAGCCATGTCCTCGACCACATGATAAAGGTTTGGAGCTGTTTGTTCATCAACCTCTCGTGCACCGTTCATAGCCATAACGACATTAGTAGATTGGAAAATCATGGTAACGGCATAGATAAAACCAATAACTACGGCAAGAATCAGACCAGCAAAGCCTGAACCTAACCAAAGATAGCCGACACCGTAGCCAACAAGGCCCAACAAGAGGAAAAAGACCAGAAGCAAAAGCCAAGTCTTTCTCTTATTTCGAGCAATCTGATCAAATAACATATTAGTTACCTAGTCCACTGAAATCAACCTTAGGCACAGCTTTTTCTTCTTCTGGTGTTTCAAGGAATTCAGCAGCCTTAAAGCTAAACATCTTGGCAATAACATTGCTTGGGAATGTTTCCAATTTCACATTGTAGTTACTTGTCACACTGTTATAAAGTTGACGCGAATAGGCAATTTTATTTTCAGTGTTCGTCAACTCTTCTTGAAGCTGGCTGAAGTTGGCACTAGCCTTAAGATCAGGGTAACTTTCAGCTACCGCAAAGATTCCAGAAACCTGACGAGTCAATTCATCACTGGCACGCATAGCTTGTGCAGGAGAAGTCGCAGCTGCTACCTGATTACGAAGTTCTGCTACTTTTTCAAGCGTTGAACCTTCATATTTAGCGTAACCTTTAACCGTTTCAATCAAGTTAGGAAGGAGGTCATTACGACGTTTCAATTGAACATCAATTTGACTCCACGCCTCCTTGGTTTGCATACGGCTTTTAACCAAGCCGTTATAACTTGCAATAACAAAAATCACAAGAACAACAATAATGGCAATAATAATCCAAATCATATTTTTATTCCTTTCTTATACCTAAAAAATGTCCGTACGACTTCTCTTACAAGTATCTTTAATAGTCTCAGTATATCAAATTTTCAGATAAAAGTGGTAAAATGTGAGCCGTTTTACAAAAAAACTGGACAAGATGTCCAGCTTTTGTATTACTCTTTAGACGTGTGTCGTTTTCCTTGGGCTAGGGCATCTGCCTCTGTCATTGTAACAACATTTGCTTTGTTGGTATTGCTAGGCATACTGTTAATGTCATACCAATAAACATCTGCTGTTCCATGACGCGCCACATAAACTGTTCGACTTTCTTCTTGTGCAGGTTGCACAGGCTCTGGCTCAGAACTTGGTTGTTCAGTCACCTGTGAACTCTCAGAACTAGGCTCAGATGGTGCTTCAGTAAATTCAGTAACCGTATTTGTCGCTGTCCCATCTGCATAATTGATTTCTGCATTTGGTGATTGGTTATCCAAGATAACATGCGTAACTCCCTGACTATCAAGAGTCTCCTTTTCTCCACCAAGTTTAATTTCTAAGAGATTTCCAGAACTATCAATACCAACATACTGAAGTTCTACTTGACGAGGCAACAACTCATCTCCACTGTAGATAGCTGTTACCTTATAGTCTAACCAATAGTTAGGATGGAGTGCTAGCCAGTTATCCAAGCGATTCTCGTAATAAAGCATACCTGATTGATTACCTTCGTCGGTTCCTTTATAATTTCCAGAATTCAACCAGGCAGTCATAGGTACTAAATTCTTGCCCTCGTCATTGACACCAGAAAACTGATAGCCAATCAAATGCCCTCGATTCATTAGCCAAGATTTTGATTTACCGTCACCATAATAGAACTTATAGTTATGCCATCCTACAGGATCATATTTTATTTTACCGGGACGCTTATTCTTCGGCTCGTCCTTATCTTGTAACTGTATATGAGCACTGTGGGCACGTCCTAGCTGGTCCTTCTCCTCCATGACAAACTGCTTTTGACCATTAAAATCCAAGATACCATTGTTCTCATCCGCTTGAACCACTTGAGAACTCACAGCCAAAGATTGTTTGCTAGTATCAACTGAAAATCCAAATCCTAAAGTAAATACTAAAAGAAGAAGAGCAAATAAACAAATCCTACTATTTCTTTTTTCTTTCATCATCTTAACCCCTTAATTTTTCTTATCACTTTAATTATACAGGACCAAACCAAAATGGATGATTAAAAATAAAGAATAATGACATTAGGTGTATTAGAGTTTGATTAAAAACAAAAAACACCTATCTAACTGGATGTTTCTTCCCTATTATTTCCCTGCTTTCTTACCTTGTTTAGTAAAATAAATTGTAGATATACTTAGTATAACAGCAACTCCGACAAGAAAGAGAACCATTGAAGTCTGAGATTTTCCTTTTTCTTTGGAAGAATCACCCTGACTTTCAGAAGACTTAACTACCTGATTAGCCTCGGTTGCTTTATAAATACGGGCGATATTTTTAGGTGTGTCATCCTTCTTGCCTTCCGCCAATTCTGACAAATCACTGCCAATCTCTTTGACAACATCTTCAGAGTTTGCAAACGAAGTTGCATCTGAAGCTAATGTTTCAGATGCCATAACCGCCATGACTTTACTTGAGATTACATCCACAAATTTCTCATTCAAAAGAAAATTAAAGCGAATATCTTCTGAGGCAAACTGACTGCTTGTTACAGTGTTTTTTAGGTCGTTGTTCTAGGCGACCTGAGTATTTGGCAAAAGACTGACAACTTTCACAATCTCTCCATTTTAGTCCCAAGCTATTCTTGAAACTAGAAACAGATAATCTCAAATATTCAATATATTTAGTGATGCTTTTTTAAAATTCAAAACAAAACAAAATAAAAGGCTAAGTAATCCATTTTAACAAGGCCTTAAAAAGCCCTATTTAGTAAGAACTATCAAATAAAATTTGGGAAATACCTGAAATCCTTTTTCTCAGATTTCTGCCAAACGTTTGATAGTCTTTTTTTATTTTACGATTCAAAGTATTATTTTTCGAATGTTTTAGTATTACAAATGTTAAACAGCAAAAAATAAGAAAGAGGCAAAAATACCTCTTTCTGTTCAAAAAAATGATTTAATCGGCTAGATCTTACGATAACAATGCCTCTAGTTCTTCAAGCGATAGACCAGTCACATCTGACACAACTTCTAGAGATAGACCTTTTGAGAGCATCTTACGAATCAACTCTAAGCGCTCCTCATGACGACCTCGTTCTAAACCTTCTTCACGCGCTTCATCAATTGCTGTTTCCATAGTCATGTCATAATTTTCTTGAATACGTATGCGTTCATCAATCATCGCCTTTTCCTCCTGTGTCCAGCTGGATGAATCCAGTAATGAATCGGCATGCGTGACCGCTTGACTAGGTGCCATTGAAAATGGGATATTTCCAAAAAACTCTAACCACTGCCGCCCTTCATCCCTGATATGCTTATCTTTATTATACTTATCCAACTCTAAAAAGGCAATCTGAAGAAGGTTCTGACGTTTACCATCCTTATAGAAAGAATACAAAGGCTTGCCCATCCGACTATTGGCCATCCAATAAGTATTAATCGGGGACTCCTCATCTGGCAACAAGGTCTTCTCTAAGATAGCTATGCCATAGACTGGCTCCATCTGCTCATACATCTTATGGGTCTGCCCTTGTTGACGTAATTGCTGCACATTTTCCACCAGCTGGTTAGCCAAATAATAATGAAAACGATTGAGAAAATAATGCTGCTTACGCACCTGAATCTCAATGATAACCTCAGTTCCATCATTCAACTTGGCTCGAACATCCACTGAAGTTGAGAAAAGCTCATCCTCGTCAAAGTCCTTTTTATGAAGCTGTGTCCCCTCCAAAATCTGAGCATCCACAACATCCAAATCCAAAATATCTCGAATAAATGCCGTCGTCACTTCTGGCAAACTAAAAATCTTCTTGGCCATGATGTCCAAGGTCGGTGAGACATGCTTGTGTCTTTTTTCCATCTACTTCTCCTTAAGAAAAAATAGAGGGTTGCCCCCTCTACTTCTATTATTCGGAAAAAGTAAATGAAAGCTTGCAACTACCCCTTAAATGCTTCCACAAAAGCCTTGAGTTCTTCGTCTGCTTCTTTGGTTGTTCCATGAAGCTGTCCAAGCATGTCAAGAAGTGATGCTGTCTGACTTTCAATCGTCGCATTGGTCTGATTAATCTTAGTCACAATCTCGGTCAAGGGCTCCACTTCTTCTTCCTCAAAGGTATCTACATAACGAGGAATATTAAGGTTGTAGTCATTTTCCACAATCTCTTCAAAGCTAGCCAGATGGGCAAACTTGTCCATATCCTCACGGCTCTTATAAGCATCAAGAATCTTCTCAATATGAGCGTCCGTCATGATATTCTGATTTTTCCCTTTATCAAACTCCTTAGAGGCATCGATAAAGTAAACATCACGATTGGTGCGGTTCTTTTTGAGAATGATAACCGTCGTCGGAATACTGGTGTTAAAGAAAATATTTGCAGGCAGACCGATAACCGTATCAATGGCACCTTCTTCTAACAAAGCCTTACGAATGGTCCCTTCGGCATTACCACGGAAGAGCACCCCATGAGGTAGGACGATGGCCATAACACCATTGTCTTGTTTCAAGTGATAGTAACCATGCAAGAGGAAGGCGAAATCGGCCTTAGACTTAGGTGCCAGTTTCCCAAATGGTGAGAATCGAGGATCATCCATGAAACCTGAGCTGGCTGACCACTTGGCTGAATAAGGTGGGTTCATGAGAACACCATCAAAGTTAGTCGGCTCTTGAGTTGGCCAATCCTCATCCAAGGTATCAGCGTTATGTAAAAACTGGTTTTCAATCGGCACACCATGCAGAATCATGTTCATACGTGCCAGGTTATATGTTGAGGTATTCAACTCTTGACCAAAGTAAACCACCGTCTGTGGCTGACGTGAATAACGTTTGGCATTAAGCAAGAGCGAGCCTGACCCCATTGTGGCATCGTAAAGGGTAAAGCCTTGCTTGTCCTCACGACCTAAAAAGGCAATCTGAGTCATGAGCTTGGCAACAGGTTGCGGTGTATAGAACTCACCAGCTTTTTTACCCGAATCCGTCGCAAACTGACCAATCAAGTACTCGTAAGCATCACCAAGCATATCACCAGCATGACCTGCTACATCTAGGACAGCCAACTCCTTCATCACAGCCGCAACCGTTTGGTTTTGCTTTTGAGGAGTCGCCCCAAGTTTTTTAGAATAGAGGTCGATGTCTTCAAAAAGGTTTTCATAGAGCTCGTCACTCTGCTCAATATCACGGAAGCCCTGAGTCAAGTCCTCTAGCTGAAAGCTTCCATCATTCACTCGCTCTACCAAGGCCGTAAAGGTCAAGTCAGGATGAATGGCATAGCTCATCTCATCAGTGATGACTGCCAAGAGGTCTTCGTGAGTCTCCTCATCCTCGTAGTATTTACGATAGACTGCCAGTGCCTCTTCCAAGCTTTCTGTCTCCTCCTCCATGGTCTCTGCCACGAAAAAGAGCATCTTGTCCGACAAATACTTGTAAAAGACCATGCCCAAGAGATAAGACTTGTAGTCGTTGGCATCCATCTTAGAGCGGAGCACATCCGCTGAGTTCCACAGGGCTTGGTAAAGCGACTGGGACGTTTGTGTTGTTTCCATAGTAATTCTTTCTGATTTCTTTTAGACCTTTTCTTGTTCCAGTGGGACGACAGCGAGGGTCTTGCCCAGACTGGCTAAGACTTTCAAGATCGTGTCCAATTGAGGGATGGTCTTTCCGGTCTCCATCCGAGCGATGACCGGTTGACTGACCCCACTGAGTTCTTCTAGTTTCTTTTGGCTAATGCCCTTTTCATGCCGAGCCTCGATCAGCTCTGTCATAATCGCGACCCGCAGATCACTTTCCAGGATTTCTTCCTTGGTGAAGAGCTCTGATCTCACATCTTTCCAATTGCTACCGATGGCACTATTCTTCATCTCTTAGCCCTCTTTCCTTCAAATCTTGCAACTTCCGCTTGACTTTCTCGATCTCTCGTCTAGGTGTCTTTTGCGTCTTTTTGACAAAAGGATGCAGTAAGACAAAGCTCCCATCTAGCCAAGCCACGAATAAAATCCGATCCCGTAAGGGTCTCAACTCCCAAATCTCCGCATCTAGATGCTTGATGTAGGGTTGGCCAGCACGGGTTCCATGCTGGCTCAACAGTTCGATATAGTCATTGAGCTTGTTGAGTTTAATCCGGCTGTCCTTGTTATCGCGACGAGCTAGCTCTCTCATGTAGTGCAAGACCGGTTGATTCCCCTGTTTGTCCTTATAAAAATAAATAGCGTGCACAAAGCAACCTCTTTTCGAATTTATTATAACTCCAAAGTTATTAAAAGTAAATACTTTTAAGTTATTAAATACCAAGAAGCACCCTTTGAAAGGATCAAAGGGGCTCGCTAATACTATTCGAAAAATGGTGTGCTTATGGGTGGTGATAAGGGAATTTTTGAAGATTAGATAAACATATCTTGCAAGAGTTTTATATTTTTAGAATGAAATTCATTTATCTTTTTTCTTTCTTCTGAGCTTTCTTGTTCCTGACTCTTTTTTGTCATTATTTTTCTTGTTTTCTAATAATTCATTAAAGACGGTCTTATCAATAATTGTCTTTATTAAAGTATCAAGTTCAGTATTCTCTGAATAGTCAGCTGGCACAAAATAATCTATACGATTATCACGGGTCATCTTATATACTTTTGTTCTATCATTAGTTTCAGGATTGAATACACCGATAGAATAGCCACCTCTCGTTTTAACTAGCTTCATACACGGAATGTCAGTGTCACTATCTCCTAAATAAATCATATTTCTGAAAGGAACACGTAAATCACTTTCAGAGAAAAAATCATTTACTGCAGCATTATTTACATCCAGAACCCCTTTGGTTATTCTAAAAAGGAATTGTGTTTTATTCGTGTAATTTACTACCTGAGCAGGCCAGACTGCAACCCCATTTTCATCGCAATAAAAAGAAGTTGCATATATTTTCTTAAAGGCACCTTTCTTAGCTATGGAAGTTCCTTCTATCATTTCTTTCAAACCTGACGAAATAATGTAGTGTTCTACAATAACACCTTTTTCTTCTCCATATTTTCTGATTCGTTCAAACCAGTCTTCGACTCCTGGAAATAATTTCACTTCTGAGCCAAACTTAGCTAGCTCCGTTTTTGTAAACAAAACCTTTCCTGCAGATTCTGTTTTCATAGTGAACATATACGCAAGATTCTGATCCATGTCATTTTTGATAGCAAATCCATTTGACTTCTTCCAAAAATCACCAATTTCATACCCTAGCTTTTGTATAAATCCTTGAGCTTGCATATCATCAGGAGACAGCGTTTTATCAAAATCATAGCAAATAGCTACTACAGGTTTTTCTTCTTTCTTTAGACATTCAGATTTTACTTTTGACATTTTACTGCACTCCTTTTATATAAACATATCTTGTAAAAGTTTCTTTTTGAGTGTTTCGAGTTGAAAAATTTTTTCTTGGTGAGAGTTGATAAGGTTATCAAGGTTAGAGAAGTATGTGCCGATAGCTTGTTGTTCGGCTATTGGTGGTAAATAAAATGGAATCTCCGAGAAAGTTGGAAATTGTACACGTTGTTTTTCAATTAGAGTTCCTGTAGCAAACTGTTTATATTGATAAATTGCGTACGTTGTTTTTAATAGAATTTTCAAAAAATCATTATCAAATTTTTCCATATTTCTGTTTTTCATCACAACATAATAACCAGAAACTGAAATAGTTACTTCATTATCGTTTAAATCCAAAGCACCTAATGTAAGATTCATTGGATTATAAACAAACTCCTGTACATCAACCTTTTTAAATTTATCATTCTTTTTTACCAAAAAATCTCTTTTGTAACGATTTGTTTTAGGTGTTAATCCCTTCTCAACTGTTAAACTCCATAACTCGTTTTCTTTAGAAGGTTCAATATAATTTGATACTTGTTCAAAAATATCACCTAGGTAATACTTTCCCCACTCCCCTTCAAATCCATCCAAACGAATTTCAGGAACTGTCTGTCCAGCTTTTGGAAATATCTTGGAGAGCATGGTCATCTTAAGAGATTGGTAGTTGACGAGATTGTCCTTGTAGCTAGCCAAAAGGTCATCGAGGATGCGGAAGAGGGAACCGATGGCGGATTGTTCTTCATATGAGGGGTAAAATAACTTAACCGCCTTCAAGTCAGAATTATGTAAATGAACAACTGATTTACCTTGTGCACGTTTAGATAATTCTCTTTGTTGTGAACCATTTGAAAGTGTGATTGCAATAAATAATGAGTTTAGGTATTCACGAGGCCTAACGATATTTAAATCTCCTCCCAAAATGATACCTCTATCAATGACACATGATGCCCTTGATATATCATCTGCACTTTCTCCAGAGGCTGGAATGATTACTTCTCCTCCCTCACTTACAACTGAGTTTTCCTCCAGATTAGCATAAGTTTCAACATTACTAATCACTGACTCATAACTCGTATAAAGTCGACCATATAAAATGATTGGTGTTCCGTGAAATTGCAAATCTTTCTTAGAATAGCCCCTTCCCTTTGAAAATTCTGCAACCTCTGACAACTGATTTTGGAACCAAGGTTCTGAGAAATCTTTAAATCTTACTATAGGTATTTTTTCTTTTTTAATCGACATATACTCTCCTTTTTTGTTCAGAAATGTGATACTTAGAGTTATCAAACATGCTTAGTTGTTATCATCATCTCTAACAACTTTAAATTTCATTTTAGTTTCTCCATATTGTTGTTTTATAATTTTCTCAGCCATTTTCTCAGGTGGAACAAGTCTAAATGCACTGTCCATAACATACTTTGTTATATATGTTTTGAGATTATCACATTTTTCAATTAATTTCGTTTCTTTACTAAAATTTTCAACTATATCAGCAAACTCATTAAAAGTATTGGCCTTTATAAATCTATTATAATATTTTGAAACTTTTTCGACCTCTATTACAACCTCATGTTTCAAATCTGATAATTTTACATCATCTTGAATTACTAATGTCAGTAGCAACTCATCCTTTAAATCAATAAATTCGTAGTATTTCGGAGTTATTACTGTATAACAAAGTTTTAAAAATATCTTCTGAAATTCATCTTCATTATCTGATTCTGTCAAAGGGAAAGTTTCATCTCCAAAAAAAGTTGCGGCTTTTTTCAATTGGTTTAATATTTTATAGGACCTCTCCGCCCTCTCAATTGTATACTGTAAGAAAATACGTTCTCTTTCGTTCGCTTCTTGTTTTTCAAAAAATTCTCGTTGTAACTTATGTTCATCTTGTAGCTGTTTAAGTTGCTGCTTATTTTGGAGCTTTGCTACATAAACCGCTACACCAGCACCCAGTAAAGCTCCAATCATTGAACTAATAAACTGAGAATTAAGAAATGTAATTATAGTATTCATTGCAATTTCTCCTATTCAAGTGAAGGAAAACTTCTAGTCTTAGACTATGAGTATTATACTTAGAGACTAAATTTTTTTGCTGAACTATTTTTACATAGTATTTGACTTCTGATTACCGAATCAATTCTTAAAAAGTTTTATCTATCTAATTTAGGTAATCATAACTTACTTTAAGAGCACCTCTCTCATCCCATCAACATCTTGACTTTGTACAAATACTATTTTTCTCTGCCCGGTAAATTTAACAAGTTTATCTTTTCCTAGAATAATAGCTAAATTCTTAATTATTGAACGTTTAGCTGTTTCATTAAAATATGTAAATATAAATCTACTCTGGTAATGATTATTGTCAACCAATTTAAAACATTTTTCAAATATCTCTTTATCAAGTGGATCAACAGAATGTCCAAAAATAATAATATTTTTAACAATTCTTGGTGTTCCATTTGATATATCAAATTCCTGGTCAAAAAATCTCTCATATGTATTTCCAGTTTCTTTAACTACACGTTGATAAAATTTTTGATAAGGCATTAAATCACTATTTATTTCAGTTTCCTTATCTTCAATGCCAAAAACCATAGTATTAATTTTATGTTTTTGTCTTTTTAAATCAATTTCTCCATGTATAAAATGGGTCTTTTCTAAGTGAATTTTATAAAGTTTATTTGGAGTATGTGTATAGTTAAAACTAATCACACTAGCCTCTGAAATTCCATCTATGGCATTTAACACTGTCTTATTAGGACTAATTTGTTCAACTTCAAAGTCTATGTAGTCTCTATAAGAAAGATAAATTTCTAGGAGCTCAGTCAGTAATTCAAGATGCCTGATAAACTCATTATTTAATTCTGAAATAGCTAAGCCTCTCTCTAACCTATACCAGCCAGTTTTGAAATAAAGTTCAGAAAAAATTGTACCCATAAATATTTTTGAAGTAGAATCATTCTCCTCATTCATCATAGTACGAAATTGTGCATCATTATTAGGATATAAAGCACCGGTACTCTTTAATAACTTGTTGGAATTTAGTTTGAAAAAATCTATAGCTTCAGCAAGTTGAGAAATCATTATTTCAAGATTTGACCAATTTTCTCCGAGTGTAGACTTATTTTCATTAATATATTGAATATATAAATTATTTCTGTATTTTTCAATATCAATCTGATGTTTTTTAAGAAATTCATCTAACTGATCATCTCTTTCCACAAACAATTTATCAGCAAACTCTAAGAAATCTGTGTAGCTTGTTTTTCGACCCATGGCTAAATCAAAGCCGTTTCCTAAAATCAATATCGTATCTGCCATTTATTCTCCCTAGTTATTACTCTACCTCCCCACTCTCAGTGGTTCAATCACCTCTTCAATGAGTTTAGTGTAGGCTTCTTTGATGTGTTTTTTGTAGCTGAGCGGGTTGAGGGCATCAGCTGTTTCTGCTTTGTAGTCTTTGTAGCGTTGGCTCTTGGTGAGCTGGCTTTCTCCTGATTGCTTCTTAGCACCCTTACGATAGTGTTGGACATAGTAACGAAGTTCATCGAGTCCGACATACCATTCTCTGGCAAAGCGTTTGAGATGGTCGTCGATAATGGCTTCAATCATAGTGTCTAAGACACCAGTGATAGACTGTCCTTGGTAATCTTTAGGATTGGCTTGGACTTCTTTCCACAGATTTCGGATGATTTCGGCTAGTTTAGGATTGGTGCGTTCCAGACTCTGGATATAGTTATCAACCGTTTCGATATCCTTGTCACTGAGGGCCTGTGGACTATCCTCTTCCTGCTGAATCATACTTTGAATCAGTGTCAGGATGTAAGCATAGTTAATCTCGTCGACTTGGATGGATTCCAGTTCATAATGAATATCAAAGAGATTATCATCACCATCGTCTTCTGCTCGACTTTTGAGCTCTGCTAGGATATTTTGATAGATTCCTAGATAGGTTTCGAGCCTTTCATCTGATAGTCCTGTCTCCGCATAGATAGCCGCTTCATCGTATTCACTATAGACACGGATAGAGGCCAGATACTTGTCAAAGGTTTGGTAAGCCTTGGCAATGCGACGGAGTTGTGGGCTAGTAGCCTGCTCAATCGTGATGACATAGTTTTCCACATCTTCCACTTTTACTTGAAAGTCTATCCAGGCTTGGATGAAGTTGGCTTTTTCTTCACCCCAATCTGGGGCAGTGACATCATTTTCACCTCCGTTTGAGTAGAGCTTAAGGGCATTATCCACGGCCTCTTTAAAGGCCTCTGGTCTTTGGAAGGTGATGATGTGACCATAACGCTTTTTACTGTCAAAGATGCGGTTGGTGCGACTAAAGGCTTGAATCAAATCCTGTGGACGCATGGGCTTACGGTCGATAAAGAGAGTGGACAGACATGGGGCATCAAAACCTGTCAAAAGACGGTCAACGACGATAACCAAATCCAACTGCTCATTGCGAGGAATGTATTTATCTAACTTTCTAGCTAAACGATTATTGATATCCGTATTAAATCCACGCAAATCAGCCATATTAAAATGGGTACCGAACTCCTGATTGTAGTCGTCCATGACCTGTTTCATGTGGTCTTGGTAGTCGATAGACTCTTCTTCATTTTCCGACACTGAGTAAGTGACCGTCATCTTTGGAAAGTCAAGTAGCACGCGCTTAGCTCGCTCTGACACTTTGACACGTTCGTGTCCTGCCTTGATACTCTTGAGCAGATTGTAATAAGCCTGAGCTTGTGGAATGGACTTAACCGTTAAGATAGCCTCGTAGGTCTTGCCCACACCATTTGGAAAGCCCAACTGTTGATAACTTTTGTTTAGGATAGCATCCAAGACTTCTAGCATGTGTTCTTTATCTTCATAAACAGAGTCAGGAAGATCTTTTTCAGGAATCTGCGAAATAATGGTATTTCGATAGTCTACCTTGAATCCCAGAACTGCTCCGTCATGGATGGCTTCTTTGACCGTATACTCGTGTAGGCGTTCGCCATATTGTTGGTGGGTGGTTTGTGCCAAATCGCCTAATTGCTTGCGTTTATTTTCCTTGAAAATCGGTGTTCCTGTAAAGCCATACCAGAGCGAATTGTGGAAAAAGCCCTTGATATCCTTTTGCGTCTGAGGTGTGACCGCACGGTGACATTCATCCACAACGAAAGCTACACGGAGGTCCTTGATTTTTTCCGAGTCCTTTTGATATTTACTCTCTCCAAACTTGCGCATCATGGTTGTGATTTTCTGGATAGTCGTCACAATCACTCGCTTATCATTTCCTGCCAAACGCTTAACCAAGTCATGAGTATTGTCCGTTTCGTCGATGTCAATGACATCATTAGCAGCGTAGGAAAGAAAAGACGACGTCGTCTGCTGGTCAAGGTCCCTTCGGTCGACGACAAAGATGGTCTTTTGGATAGCTGGGATCTGCAAGAGGTTGCGAGCCACCTTGTAAGAGGTTAGGGTCTTACCAGAACCCGTGGTATGCCAGATATAACCTGATTCCTGACGGCGAGAGGCATCTTGAACAGACTCGATGGCATGAATTTGATAAGGACGTAAGAGGATAAGGGCTTTTTTACTATCATCAATAACGGAATACTGCATCACCATCTGATGGGCACGTGGAATAGACAGGACTTCGTGGGCAAAGTCCATGAGACTGGTCATGGGTTTATTATCTTTATCCACCCAAGATGTTAAGAATTGTTTATTAAGCTTATCCTCTCGTGCAGCTGCGATATAGCGTGTGTCTACTTTATTCGTCACAACAAACATCTGCAAACTGGAATAAATGCCCCGGAATTTTCCTTCACGGTCATACTTTTTGATTTGATGAAAGGCATCCAAAAAGGCCACACGAGGACTTTTGAGCTCGATATGGATAAGAGGAAGTCCGTTAATCATCAGGGTTGTATCTAAACGACGGTCCTGATCTTGAGAATAGGCCTTGTCACGTTCGACTTGATTGACCACTTCGTAACTGGATTTTCCAGCAGCGATATTGTCACGCCAGATGACAGAAAGTCGGATAGTCCCAAGGCTAGCATCTTCACGCTGTACCTCGACTTTGGCAATACCATTTTCACCAGCCAACCACTTAGCAGCTTCATAATAGTTAATGAAGTTAAGCTGGTTCTTGATTTGGCGCTTCTCCTGCTCGGTCAAGGGATGGTCAGCGAGTAGGGCAACGTTATTCTGAGCTAACTTGTCAAAAAAGTTGTCCCATAATTGATCTTCATTTTTTAAGTCTGGGCGATAGGTCCACTGGCTCTCACCAGAGGTTAATTGCTCGATTAATTGACGTTCTATCTCAAGTTCTAGAGTAACTGCTGGCATGACTTATCCTTTCAACATTGTCGTAATCCCTTACATTATAGCATTTTCAGAGTTTCTTTCATAGTTTTGGGAAAATTCAAACAAAAAAACACGGCCCGAAGGTCATGTTTTTATCATCTATTTATTCCCCCCTATGAATCGTAAACCCTGTGGCTTGCTGGTTAGCCATGATGGTCATGTCTGAAATCTGGACACGTCGTGGTTGTTTGGTGACGTAGAGGACTGCTTCCGCAATATCTTGGGCTTGGAGGGCTTCCAAACCTTGGTAGACCTTGGCTGCCTTGTCCTTATCACCGTGAAAGCGAACTTGTGAAAAATCCGTCTCAACGATACCGGGCTGAATGGTTGTCACCTTGATATCTGTGGTAATGGTATCAATACGCAAACCATCACTGAAAGTTTTCACTGCGGCCTTGGTAGCTGAGTAAACGGCGGCGCCCGCGTAGGCATAGATGCCTGCTGTAGAGCCCATATTGATGATATGGCCCTCATTGGCAGCTACCATACTTGGCAAAATCTGACGTGTCACCATCATCAAGCCCTTGACATTGGTGTCGAGCATGGTCAGTAGATCCCACTCTTCATAATCTTGATAGGCTGTTAGGCCTAGTGCCAGACCTGCATTATTGACTAAAACATGGACTTGCCCCACACTTTTGAGAATGGCTTGGCAAACATCCTTGACCATGTCCATATCGGTAACATCCAGTGCAAAAGTCCAAACTTTTTGATTGGGATAGGTTGCTTGGAGCTCTTCTTTCAAGGCTTGAAGACGCTCCACACGGCGACCTGTTAGGATGACATTTTCCCCCTCTTTAGCAAAGGCGCGCGCCGTTGCTTCGCCAATTCCTGATGTTGCTCCTGTAATAAGTACGTTTTTAGGCATGATATCCTCCACTCCTATAGTTCAGCTGACCCTAATCGTTATTTGTCAATTCCCCCAACTTCTTGATAAAATCAGGAAGTTCAAGCTTGGGCAGGCTAGATTTCTTGTTCCCTGACTTCCAAAATATCCAGAGTAATTGGTTGAAACCATCTTGAAGAATCTTTTTTTGTTGGTCAGTAAGATTGCCAAATTCTTGCAACAGTTGACCTAGTTTAGGGAGAGTTTTTACCCCAATATCGTCTAGACTTTCAATTCCAGAATCAAGAATGGTATCAAAGAATAAGTCACAGACTAGCTTGAGTTGTTGATTTGGCAAGGTCTCAATCCACTCTTGGAAGGTCTCTTTTAAGCGTTGACTCAGGTCTGTGGGCTGGTCCACATAAACAAAATCGCTTCCTTCCAGGTCAACCTGCCAAAGCAAGGCATTATGTTGAGCGATACCTATTCCTTCCGCTGCTACTAGCTGAGCATCCTGATCCCAATAAAGCATGACTCCTACAACAGAATCCTGAGGTCTGATAAGAGTCATCTTGGGTTTTAACTCTTGGTAAGAAGGCTTCACTAAGAGAGACTTCATCAAGCCCGGAGAATCCAGAAGCAAGAGCTCTGCTATTTGCTCCCGTAGAGCAGTCGAGCTTTGAACAGCCGAATAGAGGGCAAGATTGCCACCCTTGGAATGTCCAGAAACAGTGACATGGCCACTGAGGTTTGGCAAGTGCTCAGACAGAAAGGCAATAGCTGAGCGATGGGCTGGAATTTCTCGACTGTAGGTCAGCTGAAAATCCTCCTTCCAGCCAATGACACTATCATCTGTCCCACGAAAGACAAGCTGCTGGTAGTCCAATTCAGGCAAGCTGAAAATCATCGCCGCAAACTGTTTTTCCACTTCCTTGTCCAAGACACTACAGTAGTTACTTAGATTAAGTCCAGCGAAACGCCGCGACCTGACCATAGCTTCAGCTAGTTCCACCCGTTCCTTAGTCACCATGAAGGTATACTCAGGATTTAGCACTTTACCCTCGGCATAGTCATGTAAATTAATGGTTTTCTGTAAATCACTTGCTGTGAGCCATTTTTCATAAGTTAGGTAGCCGATTTCGTTGATACAAACCTTATCCAAGATATTGAGAGGCTCTTGATCAAAGGTAAGCTCCTTGACCTTTTCAAGATAATCGATTAGATTTGGCATAGTAATCTCCTTGAAGTCTTTCTTACTTTGATTTTACTAGAATTTTCACAAAATTGTTAGTGAAAAATGTGATATGATAAGAGAGATTATTTATTAAGAAAAGGAAACTTATGACTATTTCACGATTTTACCGTATCTTACTAGCTCTTTGTGGGTTTGTGGGAGTCTCTATCCAAATCCATGACGATGGTTGGGGTATGCTGCTCTACTACACTGTTTTGTCCAATATTCTGGTCTTCTCTAGTTTGATTTTCTTTATCTTCTATGACTTCAAAAAAGGAGATGCTACAACTAACACCAAACTCCTCCGCTACAAGGGTGGCGTAACCATGGCCATCCTCATCACAGGAGTTATTTACCACATCCTGCTAGCACCTATTACAGAACCTGAAAAATACTGGACAGTAAGGAATTTCTTGGTTCACTATATTGTACCTTGGGGGTTGGTACTTGATACTCTCACTTTCGATGCTAAGAAAGCCTATCGTCTGCGCGAGCCACTTTACTGGTCCCTATTCCCACTGTCTTACTTCGCCTTTGCTCTCCTAAATGGACTGGTTCTAAAACTTGCAATTCCAGGTGCTAAAGATAGTCCTTTCGCCTACTTCTTTATCAACGTCAATAAATTTGGTTGGAACAAGGTCATGATACACGTCCTGGTCATCAGCGCTGGGTATATTGCTGTTGGCTATCTCTTGTATCTCTTGAAAAAATTTATCGGTCGCAAACCGGCATAAAATACAAACTGAGCTCCCAAACGGAACTCAGTTTTTTCTATTGCAACAAACCCAATTTATCAAAAGCTTTATAGAGAGCATCAGATTCAACATCGTCTGTTACAAAGTCTGCCATAGCCAAGATTTCTGGACCACCATTTCCCATGGCCACGCCAACCTCACAGTATTCCAACATAGGGATATCAATCTTTGCATCGCCAAAAGCAATGGTATCCGAACGCTTAGCACCCAAATATTCCAAAAGAACATCAATGGCATGGGCCTTGTTAATATCCTTAACACCTAAGTCACCAAACAAGGCTGTTTCACCTCGACCTCCCCAAGTATGGGCTTCAAGCTGTGGAAAAGCTTCTTTCGAATCTAGATGGTCCTGATAGGATTCCAAAACGAAACTGACCTTGTTTAGCTCGTCACGATAGAGCTCCCCACTATACTGAAGTCCATGAAGAAAATCTTCTGGTTTCTTACCAGCGACAGACTCTTCTGACTGCCCCTTTTGAATGGCGTAAGTCTTAAGTGTCTCACGCGCCCGCTCCTGAAAATCAGAACTAGCAAAGAGACCATTATTGCTCTCAAGATAAAAGGCTAGATAACGTTCGGTCAACCAATCCACAACCTTAGCAGCGTCTTCCTTGGAAATCAGCTCATGCATAAGGAATCTGGCCATGATGCTCCACATAAGAGCCATTGCCACCCATCATCCCATCCAAGCCAATGTCCCATAATTCTGGTTGCATTTCTGCCTTGCTACGACCAGTACAAACATAGATCAGATGACCGTTTTCACGGGCCTGACGAATAGCCTTTACGGCTGATTCTGGAATGTGATTATGATAATCTACCAATGTCCCGTCAACATCCAAAAAAAATAAGTTTTGACATGATATTACCTCAAGTATTCTTTTCCCTTATTATAGCCTTATATTGATTTAAGAGATACTATTGTCCTTGAACAAACTGATACTATTCTACGATAGTATGCTTCTCAATCCAATGCATTGCTATTTCGCATGAAAGAAGCTATCATGAAAATATGAACGATTTAAAAACATTACTGAACCATTTGCCCTATAAACTAGCAGCCTATGATGTCACAGGAACCTTTCTCTACGACAATGATGGCGCTGACGGTAGTTTCTTCCCCCGTGAGCCTGAAAATCTGCCTGATTGGATCATGTCTGAAGTTCTAGCGTCTCCTACCAAAGAAAGAAGTTATCAGATTCCAACTGACAGTTTTGATCAAATACTCATCCAGACCTACCAAGCTGCTATCGACAACGAAGGAAAGGTCCTAGGATTTTGGGAAACTATTTATGATTTGAAGCAACCTCTCAAGACCTATCTGGATAACTCTGCTCAAGCTCTTGCCGCCTGGTCTGATACCACTAGTGGTGCTAGTTTTAAGGAAAAAGCCGACAAATAAGGCTAAAAATCCGTCTTAAATAAATGAAATATTCACTTAATTCACAACTAATCACCTAGTAATACCTTCATTAAATCAGTTTGAGCTAGTATTACTAAGCTTTTAAAAAATAAGTCACTTTAATATCTCTCACAGAATTTACAAACACTCTATTTTGCATTTTTACGCTATTTAATGTAGAATGAGAAGTGATGAGAAAAAGAATTAAACCGATCGTTGTTTACGTGGTTCTAGCTCTTTTAGGATTAGCATTAGTTATTGCAAACATTCACAATACGTCTAAACAGCAGGCGCATCTCGAGAATGTGAAATCTGCTATTCCTTCTGCTACTACACCAAAAACAACAACCAGTAGTACGTCTGACAGTTCCGATGAGGAGCTGATACTTAATCCCATTATTGACCTCTCGGGTTGGCAACTTCCTCAGGATATCGATTACGATGTCTTGTCAAATCATATTTCTGGTGCTATTATCCGCGTCTTCGGTGGATCACAGATTAGTAAGGATAGCAATGCCGCCAGCTCAAATGGGGTTGACAAATCTTTTAAAACACATATCAAAGAACTCAAAAAACGTGACGTTCCAGTTGCCGTCTATTCCTACGCCCAAGGTACTTCCGTCAAAGAGATGAAGGAAGAAGCTCGTATTTTCTACAAAAATGCTTCTCCATACAAACCTACCTATTACTGGATTGACGTTGAAGAGGAAACCATGTCTAACATGGAGGAAGGTGTCCAAGCCTTTCGTGCTGAACTCAAACGTCTGGGAGCTGAGAAGATTGGCCTCTATATTGGTGCCTATTTCATGCTTGAGCAAGAAGTTTCAACCAAAAACTTCGATGCCGTTTGGATTCCAGCCTATGGTGCCGACTCGGGCTACTATGAGGCTTTGCCAAATACTGAAATCGACTATGACCTTCACCAGTATACGTCACAAGGAAACCTCCCTGGTTTCAACAATATCCTAGATCTTAATCAAATCAATCCTGAGAAAAACAAACGTAAAACCTTTGAAAAACTCTTTGGAAAGATTAAGAAAAAAACAACTAAAAATAAGAAGACTACTTCGACAAATTCATCAAGTAGTGATTAAAAACCAGTGTTTCAGACATTGGTTTTATTCTTGCCCAAATTGACTTAGGCGTGTTTGGACGAATGTGTTATAATGGAAAGTAGAAATTTAAAACTTCGAAAAGGAGATAACATAATGGCTAAGAAAGGCAAAGTCAAGAAGACCTTGGTTGACCAAATTCTTGATAAAGCTAAAATTGACCATGATAGCTTATTCTTCAATGGTTTAGAAGGGGAGCTTCCAGAAGATGTGGCGCGTGAGAGCATTTATAAAACCCTAGCCCTTAAGGGAGATAAGACAGGACCAGTCATCGGCATCGTCCCTATCACCGAACACCTGTCCGAAAAGAAATTAGCTAAAATTTCAGGGAACAAGAAAGTTCAAATGATTCCACAAAAGGATCTCCAAAAAACAACTGGCTATGTTCACGGAGCTAACAACCCAGTGGGAATTCGCCAAAAGCACAATTTCCCTATTTATATCGATCAATCTGCCCAAGAAGCTGGCTTCCTTATTGTCTCAGCGGGGGAAATTGGGCGTTCTATCCGTATCAATAGTCAAGAACTTGCTGATTTTGTTAATGCTGAATTTGCTGATATTAAGGAGTAATCATGAAACTGTATTTTGTACGCCACGGTAAAACCGAGTGGAACTTGGAAGGCCGCCTTCAAGGTTCCAAGGGAGACTCGCCTTTGCTTAAAGAATCTATCGAACAAGTACGTGAGTTAGGTCACTATCTCAGTGACACACATTTTGACTTGGTCTTCTCAAGTGACTTACCACGTGCTAAAAAGACTACAGAGCTCATCATGGAGTCTCAAAAACCTAAATCTAAGGTTACCTACACTAAAGCTTTGCGTGAATGGCAACTTGGCAAACTGGAAGGGCAAAAAATTGCACTCGTTCAGGCTATCTATCCCAAAGAAATGGATGCCTTCCGTCATAACCTAGCCAACTTCCGTGCTAATGACTTCCAAGCTGAGTCTGTCTACCAGACAACCAAACGTGTAGCCGAATTTGTCAAAACACTTAAAGATAGTGAGGCTAAAAATGTCCTCATCGTCGGTCACGGAGCTAACTTAACGGCTTCTATCCGTACACTCCTTGGTTTTAAACCTGGTCTTCTTCGTAAGGCAGGAGGTCTTGACAATGCTTCTGTCACTATTCTCGAAACCAATGATTTCGAGCACTTCACTCTTAAATGTTGGAATGATACATCTTATATGGATGAACAAAACAAGATTAACTAAATCATTGACTGACTTCATAAGACAAGCGGTCCTTAACAGGGTCGCTTTTTAGCAGTCAAAAAGCCCTTAAATCTATTACTTTAAGAGCTTCACTTCCATTATTTCCACTTCGGTTCATCTGGCAAACAATCTAATTCGACACCAAAGTCTCGGGCCAAGTCCTCTAGTTCATTTTCAAAATCGTCTAATTCCTGTGAGACAAGATCATACTGTCCTTCAGACAATAAACGCTTAAAACGAAGACCTCGACTCAAAATAAATTCCACGTCTATTTTGACAGTTCTATGAACATGTTCCCGATAGTTATTAGCAAACCCTCTTTGCTTTTCTTCAGCATTAAGATGGTCCTCTAAGGCATAATAGGAATCTCAGGCAACTCGCTTCATCTGCTCCGCATCTCTAACACCCTCAAATAGATCATCTCGTTTGGCGTTGAACGCTTCTACCTCTTTTCTCAAAGCATCACGCTCAGTACTTAGTGCTTCAATATCATATTTTAAGTTATCCGTTTCCACCATTTCACTTCTCCCTTTATCACATTCTAGACAATAAAACGGCCTAACGAGGCCGTTTTATTTATCTACCATATTTCATACGAAGAATCTTTTCCTGGTTCGCATCCAAACGAAGGAGAATAACCACCTTATCAATACTCATATTGCTCTCAAGAAGACGTTCAGCTGCCATCATAAGACCATTGTTAATACCCAGTTGAAGCACTGGATTTTCTTTATCGTTAATATCAAAGATATATTTATTATTTGGAAGATCGAAAAGGACTTTCACAGCTCCAAAGAGTTGCTCAAAACTATCGATTTCCAAGTCAAAGACTGGTTTCGTACCTGGTTTAAGGCTACGTCCACGGTGGTTGAACCACATAGAATGCCAGCCGCCGTTAAAGGCACCCATAACGTCATTGTCGTATGAATCTCCGACGTAGAGAGTCGTCGATGGATTCATATCAAATTGTTCAGCCGCAAGATTGAAGATTTCCTTTTCAGGCTTTTGGAATCCTGTCGCCTGACTGACGATGACGCGTTTGGGATCTACGTAATCGTATAAGCCCAACTTCTTGACTTTCTTAAGTTGGTGCTCTGTTGGTCCATTGGTAATAATTCCCATACGAACATTTTTTTCTTTGAGGAAATCAAGGGTCATGCGCATTTCATCAAGCATGGTGATATTTTCCAACTCATGCTCGTAAACCTCTTGGAAATGGTTACCCGTTTCTTCATCAATTTCACGGTAGCCAAACTCCAAAAGTGTTTCTTTACAGCGCCAAAAACGGAAATATTCGGTTGTCCACTCACCGGCCATTACACGTGGAAAACCGATGTCAGAATAGTGGCGGAAACGAATGTAGGCCTGATTCATATGGGTTATATCAAAGTCAGGGAAACATTTTTCCATGGCAATACGATAAGGTGCCTGTTGGTCATAAATAGTATCGTCAACGTCAAAAACAATAGAAGTAATCATCTGTCCGTTCTTTCTTATATCATTCTCTTGCCAGAGACTTAGCAAACTAGAAGGTCCGATAACTAAACTGATGAAGCAGTCAGCCCCTAAGACTAAGTCTTGCAAAAGTTGCTTTAAGTCAACTGTCTATAAGCAATCATGCATATCTTTTTTTGACTAGCATGAAATTGCCCAAACAGTCTTATTATACCGTTTTTGCCCTCTTATTTCAATTTTTGAGCAAAATTAGGAAAATATTATTCGTGATTTCCAGTATTTCAGATAGAAAAAAGGTTTGAAACATGATATTCCAAACCTTAGGTATCTTTTTATCATCAGATGATTATTTAATTTCTTTAAAGGTCATTTTTTGTTTCACTTCACCCTGACCACCTTTGGCAATCTGGTAATAGAAATCCTTTGATGTGAAATGGTCGCCATAAGCAAAGACCTTATTGTACTGCCATTGTGACAATTGATTATCCTCTTTTTTACCGAGAGTCAAAGTTGTTTTTGTCACGTTATATTCCCATTTAGCTGTTTGGTCACTATAGGCTTTGTCAAAATCAGTCTGGCTCTTAGCGGCATTAACCACTGTCGTACGGTCCTGACTCACTAGTGCCTTGTTACCACCCTCTTGGAAGGCTACATACATGACACGATTATTAACCTCACCATTTAAAGAACTTGAATATTGGTAAACCTTACCAGGTACAACACTATCCAAATGGTGTGACCCCCAGTAATAGAAGACACTGAAACCAGCTCCCGTAACCAAGAGGCAAGCAAGTACAACACTAATAATGATATTTCTCTTTGACATGCTTGGCCTCTCTCTATTCGTCACCAGTTAAGTCAGAGGAATTTGCCTCTGAGTCTGTTTCAGTACGACTTGATGAACTTGAACTCATGCGTGTTTCTGTTTGAGAATCATCACTTGATGAAGCTTTTGATTCAGATGATGTTTCAGTGCTTGATGATGAACTTTCTTTTTCTTTATAAACATCAACGTTGAAGGTCCACTTATCACCCTTGTAAGTTACCTTAATTTGGGCATATTTTGCCTTGATAAGCTCTGACATTTTGCCACCCTTGTTAAGGGTGTCGTAAATCTTCTCAGCGAGTGCTTTGGCATTGGCTTCAGTTCTGGCACCATCTTTAGGACCATTAGCAATGTCTTCATCTTTAGCAGTTTCGCCTTGACGGTAAAGCGCTGTTCTTTCAGTGTCCTTCTTAGCATCAGCATTCAGATCATTCTTATCATCTACATGTGAGAAGAATTTCCATGTAGGTCTACCTGAGCGTTTTTGTTGATAAATATTTGAAACTTCTTCTTGAACCTTGTCTTGGAAAGCATCCTCAGTCAATTCTTTCTCTTTAGAAGTATCTGTACTTGCTTTACTTTCACTGCCACTTGCTGTTGAGCTTGATGCAGAAGAGCTTGTTGAGCTTGATGAAGCATCTTTAGATTCTGATGATGAAGAAGAACTTGTTGAACTTGATGAAGCGTCTTTAGATTCTGATGATGAAGAAGATGACTCCTTACTTTCTTTAGAATCTTTATCTTTATCGCTATTATTGGTATTGGAGAACGAAATGCTGTTATCAGAATTATCTGGAGCGTAAATCATTGTATTCTTAGAGTGGTCATCAGATACAAAAGTACTATTATTGATAATCACTCGATTGTTATCGCCATAATAGTTGTTGATAACAATCTTAGAATGTGCACAACGGTGACCATTACCAGTCACATGATAACCTGCTGGTACATCACCATCACGTTTTAAAATAAGGACATCACCAGCAAAGATAAGATCAATATTCTGAATATTGTTATCGTAGGCTAATTTTTCAATAGAGATTCCCGTCGCTTGAGAGATTCCCCACAAGGTATCACCCCATTGAATTACATATTTTTGACCATCTAACTGTTGTGGATTGATGTTCTGAGTTGTCAAATTATTTGTAATTTGTTGCGGTGTGCTGGCAATCCAGTTTGTAATATCTGCAGCGTGAGCACTTGTTTGATTTTGATAAAAGCCATCTGCTAACACAGATACCGTAGGTAGCCCAATAGGCGCTAGTAAAGCGCCAAGCATCACAGCTTTACCAACATAATTTTTCTTTTTCATTGTATATTCTCCTTAATTTCATACGAATCCTACCCTGCTATTATACACTTTTTTATTATATTTGTCAATAAATTATATAACTTCCTAATCAATCATTAATTCAAGTTAGCTATTTTTCTTAAAAATAAAGGGCTTTCCCCTTTATTTATCTGACATTTAGTCATTTGTCCTATCTTTAGAAGGTGATTTATGATACAATATTTACGACTATTTTATGGAGGACTAACATGTCAAATCAACACATGGAAGAATTGAACGATCAACAGATTGTCCGTCGTGAAAAAATGGCGGCCTTGGCTGAACAAGGAGTCGATCCTTTTGGTAAGCGATTCGAACGTACAGCTACATCTGGTCAATTAAAAGAAAAATACGCTGATAAAACAAAAGAAGAATTGCACGAAATCAATGAAACTGCTACTATCGCAGGTCGTTTGATGACTAAGCGTGGTAAAGGTAAAGTTGGCTTTGCCCACATCCAAGATCGCGATGGTCAAATCCAAATCTATGTACGTAAAGATGCTGTCGGTGAAGAAAACTACGAAATCTTCAAGAAAGCTGACCTTGGTGACTTCCTCGGTGTCGAAGGTGAAGTTATGCGTACAGATATGGGAGAACTTTCTATCAAGGCTACTCATATTACACACTTATCTAAAGCTCTTCGTCCATTGCCTGAAAAATTCCACGGACTTTCAGACGTTGAAACCATCTACCGTAAACGTTACCTCGATTTGATTTCTAACCGTGAAAGCTTTGACCGCTTTGTCACACGTTCAAAAATCATTTCTGAAATCCGTCGCTACCTCGATGCTCAAGGTTTTCTTGAAGTCGAAACACCTGTTCTTCACAATGAAGCTGGGGGTGCGGCTGCCAAACCATTTATTACACACCACAATGCACAAAACATTGACATGGTGCTTCGTATCGCGACTGAGCTCCACCTCAAACGCCTCATCGTTGGTGGTATGGAACGTGTTTACGAAATCGGACGTATCTTCCGTAACGAAGGTATGGATGCCACTCACAACCCTGAATTCACATCTATCGAAGTTTACCAAGCTTACGCTGACTTCCACGATATCATGAACTTGACTGAAGGTATCATCCAACACGCTGCTAAAGTCGTTAAAGGTGACGGACCTATTAACTATCAAGGAACTGAAATCAAGATTAACGAACCATTCAAACGTATCCACATGGTTGATGCTATCAAGGAAATCACTGGTGTTGACTTCTGGCAAGATATGACTTTGGACGAAGCCAAAGCTATCGCTGCTGAAAAGAATGTTCCAGTTGAAAAACACTACACTGAAGTTGGTCACATCATCAACGCCTTCTTCGAAGAATTCGTTGAAGAAACATTGATTCAACCAACATTCGTTTACGGTCACCCAGTTGCTGTATCACCACTCGCTAAGAAAAACCCAGAAGACCCACGCTTCACTGACCGTTTCGAACTCTTCATCATGACTAAAGAGTACGGAAATGCCTTCACCGAATTGAACGACCCGATCGATCAATTGTCACGTTTCGAAGCACAAGCTGCTGCTAAAGAACTCGGTGATGACGAAGCAACAGGTATCGACTACGACTACGTCGAAGCCCTCGAATACGGTATGCCACCAACAGGTGGACTCGGAATCGGTATCGATCGCCTCTGCATGCTTCTCACTGATACAACAACCATCCGTGATGTCTTGTTGTTCCCAACGATGAAATAATAAAAATATCCCATTAGTCAAATAATGGGATATTTTTATATGAGGTATAAACGTGTTCAAAAACTGAAGTCCCTTTTTAAGAAAGAATAAACTGTGGTTGAACATTCTGAGACGAAGAAAGAAGAAAGTCAATTCGACTTTTCCATAGATCGCACAGATTATTTTTTCTACCAAGCACTTGTATTTTATTGTGAAGAAAATAATATCCCTTAAAAAAGCTAACGGATTCAGATATGCTACAGACTAATAAAAGAGCTGCTTTTCATCTCAGTATCTTCGTCGCCTGGCTAGCAAAACATGATTTTCTGAATCCCCAAAGTGATGGATTTAATCTTAAGGGTATACAAAAACTCAAGAATGAAACGATTACAGGTACAGACTATCTCTTTAAACATCTTGATAAAAAACTCTATTCAACTGATATCAGTGACATACTCCTTCCCTTCATCTCTGATTTTTATGAAGATTTTATGGATTTTTACTATACTGTCTTGGTTGATGATGTTGCTAGAACTGAATTTGACTGGAAGATCTATCACTTGGTTGAAGATGATATTGATGAGATGTTTAGTCAATATCAGACTCACATCAGACAATAAGAAAAACGCTTTTCTCAAAATGAGAGAAGCATTTTCTTATTTCCAAAATTTTGCTTTTGAAGCTGCGATCCAAGCTGATAAACAAGCTAGAGCTACTTCTGCATAGATAGCATATTGTTTAGCAGGATAAAGCCAGGCTTTGTTTTCTTCATGCCAACGAGACTTCCAGAGGCCGATGTAATCTCCGGTCATTCCAGGATTTTTAAGGCGCTCCATGTAATTTTCAGGTAAATTGTCTGGCTGGTTCGTTTGTACGTTGATGACAAAAATCACCAAAACAACCGTTATGACAGCTAAGAGTTTCAGAGCAATCTTTTTCTTCACTGTTAGTTGAGAGGCTTTCAATTATTTTTATCCCCCATATAGTAATATATGTACTCCTATACTTTAGTATAAAAAGTAGGGATACAACATTAATGACTAAAAAGTCAATACCTTTCGAAACCTTGCAAATCTTCTTCATAGTGCTATAATAAAACTGTCAATCTGCTCAGAGATAAAGCTATTTCTGTGCAGATGTGACTTAGAAAGAGGTGTTTATGACATCTTTAAAAAAGGTTTCCCTTTCGGAGGTAAACCAATCAATTGATACACCAAATAATAATCGTTTTTGGCAAAACCTTAAGGCTTTCTTGGGACCTGGGGCACTTGTGGCCGTGGGATACATGGATCCAGGAAACTGGATTACTAGTGTCGTCGGTGGGGCGACCTACAAATACAGCCTACTCTTTGTCATCTTAATTTCATCATTAATCGCTATGCAGTTGCAACAAATGGCTGGGAAATTAGGGATTGTGACCCAAATGGACCTAGCTCAAGCGACTGCCTATCACTCGCCTAAATGGTTGCGATACACGCTTTGGGTAGTCCTAGAGCTAGCCTTAATGGCCACGGACTTGGCTGAAGTGCTTGGTTCTGCCATCGCACTAAACCTACTCTTTGGTATTCCAATCATGGTAGCCATCCTAGTAACGGTCCTAGACGTCTTTTTACTCCTACTCATCATGAAGCTAGGGTTCAAAAAAATCGAAGCTATCGTTTCAACCTTAATTTTGACAATATTGGTTATCTTTGTCTATCTGGTAGTTTTGTCTGAACCGAGTATTACGGGGATTCTCGAAGGATATCTCCCTACACCAACTCTCTTCGAGACTCATGCCGCTGGACATACCAACCAGTTAACTTTGGCACTTGGGATTGTGGGGGCGACCGTTATGCCACATAATCTCTATTTGCACTCGTCCTTGTCTCAAACGCGTAAGGTTAACCATTCTGATGGTGATGATGTAACAAAGGCTGTACGTTTCATGACCTGGGATTCAAACATCCAGCTGACTTTGGCCTTTGTGGTAAACTCCCTCCTCCTGATTTTGGGGGCTGCTCTCTTCTTTGGTCACGCTTCTGATATTTCAGCTTTCTCGCAAATGTACAATGCTCTTCAGGACTCCAAGATTGCCGGTGCGATAGCTAGTTCGACACTTTCAACTCTCTTTGCCTTGGCTCTCTTAGCTAGTGGACAAAATTCTACAATTACAGGGACCTTGACTGGTCAGATTGTTATGGAGGGCTTCCTCCACATGAGGTTACCGCAGTGGGTAATTCGTTTATTCACACGTCTCTTCGCCTTGCTACCTGTTATCGTTGTAGCTATTCTCTACGGTGATCAAGAAAAGACTCTGGATCAACTCTTGGTTTATTCACAAGTTTTCCTCTCACTTGCCTTGCCGTTCTCTATTTTCCCTTTGATTTACTATACTTCTAAGAAATCACTTATGGGAAAACACGTCAATGCCAAGTGGAATACCTTCCTTGGTTACGCCATCGCTCTTGTCCTAACCATTCTCAATCTCAAACTTATCTTTGATACGTTTTAAACAAAATAAGGCCAGCGCCATGCTGACCTTGTTTTAGTTTTTAAAGGCGTCAACGAGAACTTGGAATTCTTCATTGCTAAGGGTAATTCCCTTGCCCATCTTGGTGTGGTCTGGACTCCATGTACGGATGTCATACTTAGCCGGTGCTCCGTTAAAGCTCACACGATTAAGCTCCTTAGTCCAGCCCTTGTCATTCTCAGATAAGACCAAGAGTTTTTCTTCAATTTCAAATGAAAATTCTGCCATTTGCTTACCTCCACTAGCTTTATTCGTTTTTCTCTGTGAAAATTGTGCGTTTTAGAAAGAAGTTATCCACAAAATTTCACCTTTCATGCTATAATTATTTTATCAAGAAATGAAGGAAATGACCATGATAAACTTTTTAGAAGCGGTAAAGCATCAGCTTCATCAGTTTGTGGAAACAGGTCACAGCAAACCTATCCACCTAATGCAAAATCATCTTATTAACGATATCTATCGTGCTATTGATCATAATCAAATGGTCATGCTAACATCCAATCAGAAAACCTATAAGGGCTACATCAACCGTTATGACAGGGAGCGACAAGCCATCTTTATCGAGCAAGATAAGATCATCAGCATGATTGAACTTAAAGAAATCAAACGTCTAAAAATCATATCACAATGAGGTTAATTTTATCAGTTAACCTCGTTTTGTTATCAGGTTGACTATTTCGAAAACACTTGCTATAATAAGTTAACTATTTATTCGTGAGAGGTTAACTAAAAATGACACAAAATCGTACACTGTCACTCATACTTCCCGCCTTCGGTGCTGCTATCATTGCTGCACTGGCTCAAATCATCATTCCGATTGGTGCAGTACCCATTACTCTCCAAACCTTCGCTGTCGGACTTGTTGCTGCCGTCCTTAAGCCAAGAGAGGCAACTCTCGCCGCTACCCTCTACCTTATCCTAGGTGCCATTGGTCTACCGGTTTTTGCAGGTGGAGGCGGGGGACTCCAAGCCTTCTTTGGACCTTCAGCTGGCTATCTGCTTGCCTATCCTTTTTTTGCTCTTGTCACATCAGTACTGACTCATGCTAATACTCCTATCTGGAAAATCTTTTTGGCTTTTGTTTTGGGAGATGCACTTGTCTTTGTCGGTGGTATCCTCAGCCTGCACTTTCTTGGAAAGATGGGTTGGTCTGCAGCTGTAGCTGTTGGTTTAACACCCTTTATCATTCCTGACCTCATTAAAGGTCTCATCGTCGCTTTGGTGACTAAGCCAGTGTTAAAAGCTCTTAAAAATCATAGTTACTTTAACTAAAAAAGATTGAAGACTTTGTTCGTGTAAACAGAATCTTCAATCTTTTTATTTTTCAAAATAAATGTCATAGTGCTTTGAACAAGCTGGATTAAAGGCACTGTGACAATTGGGACAGGCTACTACCTCTTGATATTCCTCGATCGTCATTTCGTACCTACAAACACCACAAATAAGGACCTTGTCCTGCTTGATCTGACAAGGATAAGCTCGAAATCTATGTTCCTCCAAGCTATCATGACACTGATAACAGGCATAATACTTCAGACAATCGAAGCATTTTAGGGCAACAATATCTAATTCTGTGTGATAATGCTGGCACCTGCTCTCATTATCTACCAAGAGACCATATATTTTTCTCGTCATTAGGCACGAACAGTCTTACTTGAACCGTCTTTTTGGTAGAGGTTAATCAAACCTTCTTTAGTTGAACGAATCATGTCACCAGGTTTAACTTCTTGTGGCACGGTAATAGTAAGAAGTTCCATTGGGTTTGGTGCACGGTCAATCTTATTACCATTAGCATCGTGAAGATCTTTGATCTCACACTCGAAATGACGAAAGCCTGGTCCGTAGAATTCAACGTGGTCACCTTCGAGGATAACGTTACGTTGACGGATTGTAGCTGTCATAGTTGCTGGATCAAAGTCTACGACTTCACCAACGAATTTGTATTGTGGAATCTTACGACGGGCACCAAAGAGTTGTTCGTTTTCTGTTGGAGTCTTGTAGTAGAAACCTGTTGCCAATTCACGTTGGGCAACTTTCCAGAGTTCGTTAATCAAATCATCTTTGATGGCATAAAAGGCTTCTGCACTTTCCATGTAAGCGTCACAGGCAGCCTTGTAACAGTTGGCAACTGTTGATACGTAGTGGACAGATTTCATACGACCTTCGATTTTCAGGCTATCAACACCATTATCGATAAGGTCTGGAATATTTTCAATCATACACATGTCAACGGCTGACATTGAGTACTCTTCAGGAACTTCACCGTGGATACTCTTTCGCTCTTGGCCAAATGGCATGTCGTAAAGGTCATATTTCCAGCGGCATGACTGTGAACAACCACCACGGTTGGCATCACGGTCTGACATGTGGTTAGAAAGGGTACAGCGACCTGAGTATGAGATACACATAGCACCATGGACAAAGGCTTCAATTTCAAGGTCCGTACGTTTACGGATTTCAGCCAATTCTTCCATAGTAACCTCACGTGCTAAAACAACACGAGTCAAGCCATACTGTTTCCAAAAATGGAAGGTTTCAACGTTTGTCGCAGATGCTTGCGTTGACAAGTGGATGTTAAGGCCTGGAGCATAAGTTGAACAGATTTCAATCAAAGCTGGGTCAGATACGATAACGGCATCGAGTCCCATATCACGCAATTCACGGAACCACTCACCTGCACCTTTTTCATTTCCTTCGTGGGTAACCATGTTCGAAGCAACGTGCACATCGACACCACGAGCGTGAGCGTATTCGATACCTTCACGAAGTTCGTCCATGGTAAAGTTTCCGGCACGGCTACGCAAACCATAGGCTTGTCCACCAACGAAAACAGCATCTGCGCCGTAATTTACAGCGACTTTCAATTTTCCCAAAGTCCCAGCAGGTACCAGAACCTCTGGGCGTTTTTTAGTTGTAGTCATAATTTCTCCAATTTGCAAGATTGTCGATTTTTGTTTTTAGAAGTCTCCTTCGTTCCCTGAAAATGGAAAACTCTCAAACGAAGGAGGACATATTTTTATTTTACACGGTCAGGTTCATAATCATAGAAACCTGTGTCCAAACCACGGTTGGCTGGGTGTAATTTATGAATAGCCTCATCAAAGAGGAAGGCTTGATCTTGTGAAAATTCGCCAGCCTCGATGAGGTCACGAGCCTTCACAAAATACTCAGTGATTTTTACGAAGTTTTCACCTGGGCAATAAACACCATCTAACTTCCAGTGGTCAAAACCATGTTCAACGAGCTCTGAAAGTTTAGTCATCATATCCAAGTCATTGTTGGCAAAGATATGTGTCCCGTGCATATCCTCATACACTGAGTAGTGAGATTCTGGGTCACCAGGCTCAGAAAGGAAGAGGTCACGTTCTTTTGTAACAGCTTCATCCGTTTTGATAAAGTTGTAATAGTTTTGAAGAAGCGGACGTTTAGAGTGGTGAATGATACTTGCACCATAAACCAAAACCTCGGCTGGAATTTGAAGATTTTCAGCCATGACGAAAAGTTCCGCAGACGGAATTTCACGAGCCAAAACAGCTTCAGAAGCTCCAGCTTGTTTGCCCCAGAAATTAATCTGACGGCTAGAGGTTACCATGGTTGAAGCATCATAAATCATTTTGAAGGGACGTTTATCACGGTTACAGATGTAGAAAACTCCTGCATCACCAACCGTGATATAATCTGCCTTGATTTCTTCAAGAAAATCAAGGTAGTCTGGAAGAGCATCCATCATACCTTGGTGCATGAGGGCGTTAACGGCAACAGTCAATTCCTTACCAGACTCATGTACCAGCTCTGCAATCTTTCGCATCTCTGCGAATGAAAAAGGCTTAGGCAAACGAAGGCCAAAAGCTTTTTCGCCGATGTAAATACGATCTACGCCAAGTTCTAGGAGCTCACATGCCTGCTCGTAGCTCTCAGCAGTCGCTGTAATCACTATTTTTTCCATAACTCACATTATAGCACAAATGATTAGATTTTTTTAGAATTTTTAGGTCCAAAGTTATGTACCTAAATACTTTAAACTAGTTTTTAAATACTATAATTTTCACAAAAATCAAAAAAAACTTTGCAATATAAAATTTTTATGGTATTATTAATGAGATTCTAAATAGTGAAATACTGACTAAATATTTTAACCTACATGGAAAAGTGGTTTAGGTATTTTATATAGAAAGGAGGCAGACATGGCTGACAACTTACACCGTCAATTTGATCACATCGAAGATTTCGAGACTGAGCGTCCTCAAACGACGAATTATCAAGATTATCAAGGTTTAAATAATAATAGTATTAAGCTACAAGATATGATTTTCTTTGGACGTATCTCAAGCTTCTGTGTTTCAACAGTCCTAGTTGCCTTCCTTTTCTTGGTAGCACAGGTGGCTTCCTTCTGGGCCTTCTTTTGGGCAATTACCATTAGCGTCATTGGTCAGATAGGCATTTATGTCCTAATCGAATATTATAAAGCACAAAAACGTTGAATGCTTGGTCAACGTTTTTTTCGTATTAAAAAAAGAAAGCCTCATGTGCTTTCTTTATTATTTTACTTCTGCTACTTCTTCAGAGATATCTTTAATATCAATGACAATATCATCTACGATAGCTTTTGTTTCTGCTTCAACATCCGCTTGTTCAGGAGTTACTTGAGCTGTTTTCTCTTTGATAAGTTCAAAGCTCTCTTTTGCAAAGTCAGCAACTTGAGCTGTTTTTTCTTGAACGGCTTTTGTCAAATCATCTACAGTGATGTCGCCATTTTCAAATTTTGTTTTATAATCTTGGAAAGTATCGACTGCCAATTCTTTATAGTCACTAGCTTTTTCCACCACTTGATTTTGGTAAGTTTTAGGATCTTCTTTGAATGAAGCGATTTCTTCATCAATACGTGCTTTAACTGCTTTACCTTTTTCAGTTGTGAAGAAATAAGCTGCTGCAGCTCCAGAAGCTGCGCCAATAATTAGGGTGTTTAGAAATTTACTCATGAAAAGACCTCCTTATTTTTTCTTGTCTTTTTTACCAAATAGTTTTGAAGCAACCTTGCCGATAGCAAAGGCTGAGCCTGCTTTACCGACACTTGCTCCTGCTGCACTTGCCTTAGCACCGAGGTAACGAGCTTCAGTATTCAAGTCAGAAACACTTTCTGAAAGCTCAGCTACTGCTACAAAGAGAGGATCAATTGTTTGAACTTTTTCATTAACATCTTCAACCAAGACGTTGGCCTTAGCCAAGATTTCATTTGTTTGATGAAGGGTCACATTGATATCTGTACGAAGAACAGCAACCGTTTCTTCAACTTCTTTGACAACATGACGTGTGCGAAGTAGAGTTGGGATTAATGCAATTAGGAACGCAGCAAGTGCGATTGCGATAATAAGAAATGCAATTTCTGCCATAGTTTAAGACTCCTTTGACCTGCTTAAAAGGTTAATTCAAAGAAACTGAGTGTTTGACTCCTGCTTCTTATGACCTTTATTATAATTTTCATTTCATTATAACAAAGTCTGAACAGTATGACTAGCTTTTCATTTTATAATCTGCTTTTTGACGTTGTTTACGGAAATATAAGAGGATAGCTCCAAGGATAATGATGGAAATGCTGACCCATTGTGAAACACGCAAGCCAGCAAACATGAGACTATCCGTACGCATGCCTTCAATGACAAAGCGTCCAAGGCCATACCAGATAAGGTAAAATGAAGTCACATCTCCCTGTCGCAATCCCTTATTAAAGCGTCGTAGTCCTAGAATAATGCTAAAACCAACTAGATTCCACAGACTTTCATAAAGGAAGGTAGGTACACGGTAGCTTCCATCAATAAACATCTGCTGACGGATAATTTCTGGAAGATAATTCAGATGACTAACTGCTTTTCCATAGGCCTCTTGATTGACAAAATTTCCCCAGCGACCGATACTCTGAGCTATCATGACCCCAGGGGCCGCAATATCTAGAAAATCTAAAACCGAAATAGCATGACGTTTAGCAAACCAATAAAGGACAACTGCACCACCAATCAAGCCACCATAGATGGCAATTCCACCATTCCAAATCGCAAAAATTTCCGATGGATTTTGGCTGTAATAAGACCACTGGAAAATCACATAGTAGAGCCTAGCACCAACAATAGCTATAGGAAAGGCTAAAAGAATAAAATCTAAGATATGCTCAGGATCGATTCCCTTTTCAGGAGCCCAACGCTGAGCCAGATAAACGGCAAGTAAAAGACCAGATACAATACAGATGGCATACCAATGAATACTGATTGGACCAAGTCTTAGAGCAATTGGATCAATAGTAGCTAACATTATTCTTCACCATTCTTACTAATGAGGTTAGTCAAACGGTCATTAAAAGTTTTGGTTGCATCAAATCCCATTTGCTTAGCACGATAGTTCATTGCTGCAGCTTCGATAACGACTGACACGTTACGTCCTGTCTTAACAGGAATGCGGATACGTGGAATCTTAACGCCCTGTAATTCAATCTCTTCATTGCTATTTCCAAGACGGTCAAAGACCTTGCCATTTTCAAAATTCTCAAGATATATGCCCAACTGGACTTGAGATGAATTGCGGACAGCACTAGCTCCGTAGAGACTCATGACATCAATGATACCAACCCCACGGATTTCAAGAAGATGGCGGAGGATTTCTGCGGGCTCACCCCAGAGAGTCTCCTCATCCTTAGCATAAACATCCACACGGTCGTCAGCGACAAGACGGTGACCACGTTTCACCAACTCAAGCCCTGTTTCACTCTTACCGATACCAGAATCACCCTGGATGAGAACACCCATCCCATAGATATCTACTAAAACACCATGGACACTAGTACGTTCAGCTAATTGAGAGTTGAGATACCAAGACATGTCACCTGAAAGTGATGATGTACCATTGCGTCCTTGAAGAACTGCTACACCATTTTCCTTAGCAGCTTGAAGCATCTCTTCCGGAATCTCAAGACCACGTGCCACGATAACAGCTGGAGTTTCCGCTTTAAACATATTAGCAAAAACAGAATAACGGTTATTATCAGTCATGGTTTTAAGGTAGGACCACTCCTTCATCCCAACCAACTGAAGTCGTTCTGGTGAATAATAGTCAAAATAACCCGTCATTTCTAAACCAGGGCGAGAGATGTCAGCGGTTGTTATTGGTTTTGACAAAAGTTTTTCGTTCCCATAGACAACCTTAAGCTTAAGCTTATCAACCAACATTTTAACAGTTACTGTCATATTATTTCCTCCGATTATTTACTAGTTTCATTGTATCATAAAAAGGTTTTCAATGCGGTTCTCAAAGCAAAAAAGACCTATGACTAGCACTAAGGCCAATCATAGGTCAATGTCTTTTAACAGTTACTTACCAATTCCACTCATCTTCGACAGGTTCAGCGTTTTTACGTTTACGTCCATCCTTAAGTTTGATTTCGGGATAAATATCTTCTTTGTAAGGAAGGAGAAAGGCTAAAACCAAGTATAGGAAGATTCCAAACTGCGTTGAAACCATAAGAATGATAGCTAAGATACGAGCTAAAGCTAGATCCCAGCCAAACTTATCTGCCAAACCTGCAACAACACCGGCGACGAGTCTATTTTTTCGTGTCTTATAAAAACGATTTGACATGGTCTTCTTCTCCCATCATTTCTTTGATTTAATTATATGATTTTTTTAAATTAAAAAAATCAGCCCTAGGACTGATTTAGAAAAATGAGCTTGCCTCGACACAAACCGCATCCAAACTTCTGTGTATTGACACGGCGTTTGCGACGGTAAATATGACCACAAGATTGGCACTGATAGAGGTAGTACTTCTCCTTTTGACCTTGCATCTTTGGAGCGTATCTAAGGCCATCGACCTTAGCTAGTAAGTCCTTGAAATCTCTATCAGCATGCTTGTAGCCCTTACCTTGAAAATAAAGGTGATAATGACAGAGCTCGTGGCGGACGATTTTTCGAAAGGTCTCAAGGCCATGTTCCTCATAGAGTTTTGGGTTGAAATCCAAGTGTCCATCCTTGGGAAAGAACCGCCCTCCAGTGGTCCGGAGACGCTTGTTCCACAAGGCTTGATGCTTAAATTCCCAGCCAAAATCTTCTATAGAAACAGTCTTAACATAATCAGTTAGATTCACGTGGATTCACCAAGGAGAGGTTGAGTTTTTCATGCTCCAAATCAACTTTTGATACCCATACGGTAACCAAATCCCCAACAGAAACGACCTGACTTGGATGGTTAACGAAGCTCTTACTCATCTCAGAGATGTGGATAAGACCATCCTCATGGACACCGATATCCACAAAAGCACCAAAGTCCACAACATTTCGGACTGTACCTTCAAGTTTTTGTCCTACTGACAAGTCTTTGAGTTCAAGAACATCCTGACGAAGCACCGGTGCTTCAAAATCATCACGGAGGTCACGACCTGGTTTCAAAAGGTCAGCAATGATATCTTTAAGGGTTTCCTGACCAAGCCCTAGCTCTTCTGCTGTTTCTTTAAGATTAAGAGCCTTCAATTTCTCTTTGGCAGAGTCGTCCAAATCTGTGATATCCAACTGCTTGAAGAGGTCTTTTACCGCTGGGTAAGACTCTGGGTGGACCCCTGTATTATCCAAGATGTTCTTGGCATTTGGGATACGGAGGAAACCAGCTGCTTGTTCGAAGGCTTTGGCACCGAGACGTGGGACCTTTTTGATTTCAGCACGCGATGCAATCTCACCATTTTCCTCACGGTAGGCAACGATATTTTCAGAGATGGTCTTATTGAGTCCTGACACGTGTGACAAGAGGGTACTACTTGCCGTATTGACATTGACACCAACCTGGTTAACCACGGTATCAACGACGAAGTCAAGATTTTCAGAAAGTTTCTTCTGACTAACATCATGCTGGTATTGGCCTACTCCGATTGATTTAGGGTCAATCTTAACCAACTCAGCCAATGGGTCTTGAAGACGACGGGCAATGGAAATGGCAGAGCGTTTTTCGACCGTTAAGTCTGGGAACTCATGGCGGGCCAACTCTGATGCAGAGTAAACAGAGGCACCACTCTCATTGACAATGACATAGGAAGTCTCTGGAAAATCCTTGAGAACTTCTGCCACAAAAGCTTCACTTTCACGACTGGCTGTTCCATTACCGATAGCGATAATCTCAATGGCATGCTTTTTAATGAGGTCAGCCAAGTCTTTCTTAGCTTGGGCAATCTTGGCCTGACTGGCTGGAGCCACTGGATAGATAACTTGCGTTGTAATGAGCTTACCAGTTTGGTCAACCACGGCCAACTTAGCCCCTGTACGAAAGGCTGGGTCAAACCCAAGAACCATCTTACCTTTAAGTGGTGAGACTAGGAGAAGGCTTCGAAGGTTTTGAGAGAAAAGTTGAATCGCACCATCTTCTGCTGCTTCAGTCAACTCGCTACGGATACGACGCTCCATAGCTGGAATGATTTTCTTCTTGAGAGATTGGTTGATGACTTCCTCGATATAGTCATTTTTTTGTTTGAAACGGGCACTGTAAAAACGGTGCATTTTCTCAAGATTGTGCTTAAAGTTTACCTTGATAATGCCTTGTTTCTCACCACGGTTAAGGGCTAATGTACGGTAACCTTGAAGTTTAGACACCTTGTCCTCAAAATCATAGTAAATCTTGAAAATTTCTTTTTCATCCAGCGATTGATCCTTGAGGGTTGAAGTGATGTCACTGTTGTTCCAGATTTCGTTGTAGCTCCAAGAGCGCAAGCTATTGTCCTCAGAAAAGGCCTCAACCAAAATATCCACAGCACCCGCAAGAGCCTTATCAGCTGTTGGAAAGGCTTCAGATGTCAACTTTTCAGCTTCAGCCTTGAGGTTGGGACTATTTTGCAAGATAAGACGAGCCAATGGGAAAAGACCTGCTTCACGAGCAATAGTCGCCTTGGTGCGGCGTTTTTCCTTATAGGGGAGGTAGAGTTCTTCCACATCTGCCAACTTCTCAGCAGCTTCAATAGCTGCTTTGAGTTGATCACTCAATTTGCCCTGAGCCTCAATCTTGGCAAGAACTGTTTCCTTACGGTCTTGAAGAGCAGTCAAGGACTTGTCCATATCAATGATGGCCTTGATTTGCGTCTCATCCAGATTGCCGGTTTTTTCCTTACGGTAACGGGCAATGAAGGGAATGGTATTGCCTTCTGCGGTCAATTCCAAAACAGTTTCAACTTGTTGTTTTTTTAGGCCCAATTCCTGAGCCAATATCTCTAAATTACGATTTTCCATAAACTCTATTATACCACGAGAGGAGATTTGCTTGGGCAGAAAACCTTGTAGCTGAAGCGAGAATTTTTAAGCAAGAGGTAGTATAATAGAAAAGTAAACCTATTGTTAGGGGCTATTTCTAACAGAAATGTCGCCCTTAGTATCTTATTGCAACTGAACTCGGGCTATTTCTTTCGGAAAATAGATACATCTTCCTAGAAGCAGAGCTTCTTCGGCCGATGCCCTAATTTTCTCTTAGAAATGTCGCCCTTAGTATCTTATGTAAACTCGGAGGCTTTTTATGGCAGTTATTCAGAAAAAAACAAATGAACTTGAAAGCATGATGGCATCTTTTGCGGCTATCCCTGATTTTGAAAAGGCGGGAACTGATCCTAAGAAGGACAAACGTATTCAAGAAGATAAGAAGAAATAATTTTTATGGCTATTTTTCATCAACTACCAGATAGCGTTTTGCAGCTTCTGGCAGTTTTTCTATCTATTATTATCGAAGCCCTGCCCTTCGTTTTGTTGGGAAGTATCCTGTCTGGCTTTATTGAGGTCTTCGTGACTCCTGAAAAGGTCCAAAACTTCCTCCCTAAAAATAAGGTCCTGGCTATTCTCTTTGGAACTCTGGTTGGTTTTATTTTCCCCTCTTGTGAGTGTGGGATTGTTCCCATTATCACGCGCTTTTTAGAGAAAAAAGTGCCTAGCTACACAGCTATTCCGTTCATGTCAACTGCTCCTATCATCAATCCAGTCGTTCTCTTTGCAACCTATACTGCCTTTGGGAACTCTTGGTACTACGTGATTTTACGTTTCCTCGGGGCTTTCTTGATTGCCATGATTTTGGGAATCTTACTTGGCTTTGTGGTGGATGACCAGATTCTCAAGGACAATCGTAAGACCAGTCATGTTCACGACTCTAGTGGTTTGTCAGCTGGTAAGAAAGTTTTTCAAGCCCTAGTTCATGCTGTCGATGAATTTTTCGACACTGGGCGTTATCTGATTTTCGGGAGCCTGGTGGCCGCAGGGATGCAGACCTACCTACCTACCCGTATTCTTACGACAATCGGGCACAATTCGGTGACAGCCATCCTTATCATGATGCTTTTGGCCTTTATCCTCTCGCTTTGTTCAGAGGCGGATGCCTTTATCGGGGCTTCCTTGCTCTCTAGTTTTGGAGTGGCACCAACAGTGGCCTTTCTCATCATTGGTCCTATGGTTGATATCAAGAACTTGATTATGATGAAACACCAGTTTAAGACACGCTTTGTTGGTCTCTTTGTAGGAACCGCAAGTCTGGTGACAATCATTTATTGTCTGCTATTGGGGGTGATTTAATGTTACGTTTTCTCATCTTATCTGGGTATTTTGAGCTGGTCATGTACTTGCAAGTTTCCGGCAAGCTCAACCAGTACATTAACATCCACTACTCCTACTTGGCCTACATTTCCATGGTGCTTTCCTTTATCCTTGCTGTGGTTCAACTCATCGTTTGGATGAAACAGATGAAGGTTCACTCGCATTTGTCAGGTCGAGTAGCCAAGGTAGCCAGCATCGTTCTCTTGGCCTTTCCAGTCCTCACTGGGCTCTTGGTGCCAACAGTAACCCTGGATGCCAATACCGTGTCAGCTAAGGGTTACCATTTTCCACTGGCGGCAGGGAGCGATCCTAATCAGGCCGACCAAGAGGGAACGACTATTCAGTACTTGAAGCCAGACACCAGCTCCTACTTCACCTCCTCAGCTTATGAGAAGGAAATGACCAGAGAGCTCGCCAAGTACAAGGGACGTGAGACCATCCAGATTACCACAGAAAATTACATGGAAGTTATGGAGCTCATCTACCTCTATCCTAACGATTTCGTAGGCAAGAAGGTCACCTATACAGGTTTTGTTTACAATGACCCACAAACCAAAGGTTATCAGTTTATCTTCCGTTTTGGTATTATCCACTGTATCGCCGATTCAGGTGTTTACGGACTGGCGACGACAGGAAGTGACCAAACCTTCAAGGACAATACCTGGGTAAAAGTCACTGGTACCATCACTGTGGATTACTATCAAAATCTCAAACAGAGCCTACCTATCCTCAATTTGACTGAAGTTAAGGAGGTCGGACAGCCTGACAATCCTTATGTCTATCGCGTATTTTAAAAAGCCAAGTTCAGTTGAACTGGCTTTTTAAGTTGAATCGAACTGTACAGTTACTTAAATCTTGAGAGTACAAAAACGAGCTGCGGTACCGATTGAGTTGAACACATGTTGTACAGTTACTTAAATCTTGAGAGTACAAAAACTTTGATGCGTGGTATAAAACCAGAGTCTAGGTTGTACAGTTACTTAAATCTTGAGAGTACAAAAACAAGATTTCAGCGTCGAAGAAATGTCAGAGAGTTGTACAGTTACTTAAATCTTGAGAGTACAAAAACAGCGGTGAAGGGCTGACGGCCTATCCAGCTGTTGTACAGTTACTTAAATCTTGAGAGTACAAAAACCGTGACCTTTATCAATCGTATAAGAAGCAGTTGTACAGTTACTTAAATCTTGAGAGTACAAAAACCTCAAATGAAATTTTGATGTTTTTATACCCACATAGTGATTATAAAAACAATAACTGTCCTTGTCAATCCTTACTTTCTAAAAATTTCTGTAAAAGTTTTTCATCAGATGTTTGGGAATATCTTATACGGTGACTAAAATGAAACAACTGATTTAGGATATTCAATATTACTGAATCAACAAGTGAGAGACTAGGTTGTCTCAGCATTTTTGTCAATAAATAAGGCGTTACGGTCTCTAAGGATATCCTAAAATCCTCTCTCGTTGGAAAATTATTACTTGGATAATGTTTCGCTACACTTTCATACATAAACTCAACATCATACAAATGCTCCACCTGGTCAGATAAAATATTGACGAACTTGCTATTTTCCTCATCAATCTTTAGATAGCCTTGGTCACTTGGAAATAAAATAAAGGTTAGGTTTGGATACTTTTTGACTAGCTGATCAATTTGCTTATAAAAACTATCATATGAATCCTCTGAAATAAAACTATCAATATTTTTTAGCAGGATGAGATATTTCTCTGTTGTTTGTGACAGAAGACGGTCTAACATTTCTAAAAAGAGGGATAGTTTATCAGTATTTGAAACCCATTCGAAAGATAGATTCATATTCTCAATGGTAAAAAATGGACTAAAATTTTTTGTGAGTAGTTGGTCTAGTGTTAGAGGGCGATTCTCTAAATGGTATTCCACCTGACCACAGTTTAAGTTTATATGCCGATTCATGGTTTCTTCTATAAGCTCTACTTGTTCATTAATTCTCTCCAAATGGGCTACTATATCCACTTGATTGACAACTTTACTAAGGTAATCGTGAGCAAGTGTGCCTTTCTTGTATTCCATCTGTTCAAGTAAATCCTTAAAACTTGAAATGTCGATATAGTGATAGCTACTTCGCTTCACTATTTCTCCAGTCTCATCAAGTATAGTAGGCTCTTCATAATCAAAAATACTTAAGTCCTCACTTGAGTATTTTCTTCCACCAAAATACCAACTCAAAATCTGCCAAGTATAATATTTGAGTTCATTATTCTGACCAACAATTTGTGTGATTACCCCAATATTCAATTCAATACGTTCTTTGTAAGGATGTTGTACAAAAAATTTCATATAACCACCAACTTATTATCACTGACGATTTCTTCTTGCTTAGTTTTGCCACCTATGATTAACGTCATTTCTGAAAATTGCTTTTCAGTAACCGCCAAAAGTCTCACATTTCCAGCAGGTAGATTACTCATCTTTAACTTCTTATAAAATTTATTTGCAAAACTTCTATTAGGACAAGTGCGATAGTAGACCGAAAATTGTAACATTTCAAACCCATTTGAAATTAATTCTTTACGAAAATTACGATAGATTCTTTTTTCATCCTTGGATTCCATTGGCAAATCAAAAAAACATAATAATCTCAATGCTTCATACCTCATCTTATTTTCTCCACTCTAAACTTGATACCACCGGACAGTGAAATTTACTACTATCTTTTTCCGAAATATATTTGATAAAGCCTTTGACATATTTATCCATAGCAACTGTCACTGAGCAAGTCTCTTTGCCATATTTGATTTTAGCATTGAGTAAATCTGTCAATCCCAACCTATACTCATACTTAAGGAATTCTTGATCTCGTAAATTATCATAAACCCAAACATCTACAATCTGTCTAAATGGCTCCATCAAGTCATCAACCAAATTAAACTGATTGTATTCATTTTTATGGAAGATCCCTAATAGACCATTTAAACCATAACCCGCCACTATTCTAGCCATCTGAGCCCTCATAATAGCATAGCCATAGTTTAAGCCAGCATTGATGACATCAGCTTCTTGCTGGGTTACTCTGACAAATTGTTTGCCAAAGAGTTCATTAAAGTAGACCTTGGCAGCATGTCCCTCTCTATTCGTTCTATCACCAGGTTCTATCTGCTCTTTATAGTCTGAAAGTAGTCTAATGTTATCTAGACTTTTTTCAAACATGGCTAGGACATCCTCTTGGTTATTGATTTTATAATAAGTTACAATCTGCCATGCCTTGTCCTTTTGTTTCTGAGACCAATCCATCTGTTCTTTCAAGCGTTTGTAAGCTCTAAAGTGCCCATTTTGTGAGTGATAAATTCCTGTTGGTAAATGTTCGTTATCACAAACGACTAAGGCAATATTATATTTACTTAGGGCGCTTAATAATCTAAGTGTAACAACGGTATCTCCACCTTCTGCAACTATTATCGAAATATCACTAAGTGGCACCGTAAACTCTTGTCCCATCTTTTGCACTAACAAGTTACCAAGCTTTAAGCGCATCTTCTCACTTTGACTAACATGTACAACTCTCCAAGTCATTTCTTCTCCTTTTTAAAGGCTCTATAATTTCTGTAGTGGGTAAAACCACTGTAGAGATTATGGAGCTTTTTGAATGCAGACAAAAAGTCCCATAAGAACTATAATGAAAAGCAACCAAACCATCATTAGGAAGAACTTATGAGACTTATTAAGAATACCACAGAATTAATCGGAATTAAAGACCCTAACATCATTATTTCTCTTGTTTTTGAAACTGATACTCATATGCCAGAAAAATCTTGTTCAAGTGCATTCACAATATCGCTTCAGCTAGCCATACCAATCCTTGCCATATCTCAGATTTCTATGAGAAACGAAAAAGACAATCGCAGACAACTTCAACTAAGCCTCATACGATTGCCTCTATACATCACCTTATTAGGACAATGTATTATCTTATAATACATAATAAACTTTACGACTATACTTTAGCCCAAAGTCATTAAAGTCGTCTATGCCCTATAATTCTAACACCTTGTTTCAAAAAATACCAGATGAGGTGTTTTTTTAGCATGCCCATTTATGGATCAAAAAGTGTTAAAAATAAGACAGTAACCTCAGAATAGCTACTGTCTTATCTCTTTTTTTACTTAAAGTCTTGATAGACTTGACAAATGGTAGAAAAGAGCCGTTATACAGAACACAGTCTTTATTTAGTATTTATTTCTAATTATAAAATTCCCAATTCTTTCATACGTATTTTTAAGGTATTTAAACGTAATCGTGACACAGGACAAGTGGTTCCCTCAAAAAACATCACTTCCTTCGTCTTTGAGTCATAACTAGCAATATTTTGAACATTAACAATAGCTGATCGGTCAACACGTTGAAAATGGTTCTTCGTATCCAATTGCAAAATTTCAGACAAGCTACCATAAAACTCTTTGATAAACTCACTAGTATAAATGACTAAGCGATGCGATTTTTCAGCAGTTTGAATAAAAAGAATCTCTGAAATGGGAATGTTGATGCCTGGTCTTCCTTGATAACTATAATGTAAAATTTCCTCATGCTTATTCTTCTGTCCATGTTTTAAAACCTGCTCTAAGCATTGTTTGACACGTGCTCGATAATCTTTCTCAGGTAGGTCTTTTGTGATAAAATCAAGTGCTGAGACATGATTTTTAAAGACTAAAGGCATAGCTTCTGAAAGAGTTGTCGTAAAAATAATAACAGCATAGGGATTTGTTTCTCTAATAGTTTTTGCTATTTGAAATCCTTTATCTCTATCTCCATCAATCTCCAAATCAAGGAAGTAAACTTGGTTGACAGCTTCCTTTTGTTTATAGTCTTCAAACTCCTCTAATGTTGTAGCGCACTCAACATAAATATGAAGGTGCAAGTTTTTTGCAACATCATAAAGCGCTGATTCTAGTCGCAACTGATGATGAATATTGTCCTCTAAAACAATGATACGCATACTCCACTCCTTTACTGAATCGTCATTATCTGAGTAAAGTCCTCTTGACCGACTTTCGTCTCTAAACTTAATTGAGGATAATCTCCCAATAATTTTTTGAGATTATACAAGCCCAATCCTCTATCGTCTCCCTTACTTGATACACCTTTTTCCCAAATACGACGTTTATTTAAAGGTATTTTTGAACGTGTATTATAAATCATAACTGTTATAACATTATTTTTATTTGTTATAGCAACCTCAACGAGAGGTTTATCAGCTTCTTGCGCTGCTTCAACTGCATTTGTTAGAAGGATTGATAATATCCTAATCATATCAAGCATAGAAATATCAACAACTGGAATATGCCCTGGTACATCACACTTGAAAGTGACGCCTTGTTTTTCAGCTTCTAACATCGCTTTAGCAAGAGCATTTCTAAAAGCCAAATCATCAATATTTTTCAAATCAAAGGCAGAATAGTCTAACTTTTGAAGATTTGCATTTGTGGTTAGCAAAACATCTTTGTAAACTAACTCTATCTCATTAATATTTCTTTCTTGGATAACTGGAGCTAGACTGGCTATAATACCAGCAAAATCATGTCTAAATCCTCGAATTTCATCATATAAACTACCAAGCTTATTAACAAACTGATTAAGCTCTTTGTTCTCATCCTCTCGTCGTTTAATCTCTTGATGAACCATGTAAGTATTTTGTTGAGATTTAAGATATTGAGCGACATATAAAAAGAGCAGCAGGTGAACCAAGGAAATGGTTGAACCAAACGTATTAATAAGAAATGCATGGTTTCCCATGATAATAGTCCACATAGTCATGGAAAGAAGTAAAGCAATAAAGATAATATTAGCTTTACAGACTATCTTTTTAAAATCATCTTTTTCTAGCAGATCAAACCTAAGGTCTATATTTTTTAAGACAAGAATGAGACAAAATAAAGGAACCAGATATTCGACAAAACTCACAGCTAAAAAAAAATTAAAAAACAAATGATAAAGACTATCAAGATCAATAATCTTAGTCATGACACTGCGAAAAAAGCGATGGAAAGTGTCATAACTAAGTACTATAAAAGCTGCATTAAAAAAGGAAAACGCTCTATTCTTTTTATTAGCCAGACGAAAAAGGATATAAAAATAGGCAATAAAAAGAAATGGTTCAAAAAAGTAGGGTAAATTGACAGCAACAAGGTAAAAAGGAAAAAATATAAGCCAATAAACTTTACCAATACTACAGCCCAGTTGCTTACAGATAGCGTAAAACGGCAGATAAGCCATCAAAAACATCTCAAGAATATTTAGTACCGTTATGAGCGCTACAAACACATAAGGTAACATTTACTATCCTATTCTCCCTTTTCCCCTACAATTAGTCAAATCACAAAAGAAATGATTGATATCATTGAAAATCGACATTCCTCCACCTTGAACAGTGGCTAATTCTTCATTCTTTAATACTTCAAAGTGCTTTTCTTCTGCTTTACGATGGTTTCCATTTAACATAAGATTTTCCTCTCTCCCAATCATTTTATTGTAAATATCATAAATGATCAATATGAAATAATTTTTTAGGAAATACCATTATTCTGTTATCACCTAAAAATACCCTTTATTCACGATAAAACTTTATTACAAATTCTAATCATCATAATAATACAACCTCTCACTATATATGAGCTTTTTATTCAATTATACCACAATAATCTTATTTTAATGAATTATTAATTGAAATGTCGATTTTTGTTCCTTAACTAAATTTATTCTAACTTTATTGCAAGCTTTTTATCATGTTCGTGCAAAGATACCTCCATGATATCATCTTTTCTTCATTTACATCTAAAACCATAAAGTATTGATGTTAGTATGATTTTATGGACACGTTTTGGTAGACTAGTATCTAACCAAAGGAGATGTCCAAATGAGCCAAAAATATACCAAAGAGTTCAAGGAAACAATTGTTCAATTGCATGAAGCAGGACAGCCTATTTCAGATCTAGTCAAAGAGTACGGAGTTGCCAACTAAACTATATACAAATGACTTCAGCTATACGGGAAATCTAAAAATCAAAATGTATCCCTTCATGAACTCCAACAAATGCGCAAAGAGATGGCTAAAATGAAGGAGAAAAATGAAATCTTAAAAAAAGCCTTGACGTTCTTTGCGAAGAAATAAAAGATTCTACTATCTTCCAAATGATTGATCATCTTTATGCTAGTCATCAGTTTTCTATAAAGGTGATGTGTCGCTTATTCCAAGTTTCACGGTTTAGCTACTACGCCTTTAAAAGCCACCAACCAAGCCAACGAGATCAAGAAAATAAACTTCTTAAAAAGGAGATTATGATCTCTTATCTTGCTTCTTCTAAGCGATATGGTGCTCCAAAGATCCATAAAGATTTATTGGAAAAGGGATACCAGATTTCCGAAAAGAGAGTACAAAAACTGATGACTGAATTAAATATTCGTTCGATCGTTAGAAAGAAATACCGACCTGCTTCATTGTCAAAACAAGAAGCAAAAGAATACCCCAATTTGTTAAAACGTGATTTTTCAACAGATAAAATCAATCAAAAGTGGGTAACTGATATGACATATATTTACACACTTTCGGATGGCTGATGTTATTTATCAAGTATTTTAGATCTTCATTCTCGAAAAATTATTGCTTGGAGACTTTCCAGACAGATGGAAACACGACTCGTTATAGAAACACTACAAGATTCCTTAAGTACGCGAACTGTAGCAGATGGGCTTATCCTTCACTCAGATAGAGGGAGTCAATATACAAGTAAGGAATACAATGATTATCTTGAACACCACAGTATTCGACACTCCTATAGTGCCAAGGGATGCCCATATGACAATAGTTGTATAGAGTCGTTTCACGCTACGATTAAAAAGGAGTGTATTTACGCCAAAACTAATGTTGGTTATAAAGATTTTCAGACCTGTTACAATAGTATTTTTAAGTATATTGAAGGTTTTTATAATTCGAGGAGACGTCACAGCAAACTGAACTATATTTGTCCGAATGAATTTGAAAAACAAAATGCTTAGTTAATAGCACTCCTTCTACGAGCTTATAAAATTCATTTTATGATCTCGTAGAAGAGCGCTAGCCTTCAAACTTTCCTCCCAAAATGTGTCCAAAATATTGACAGAATTCCAGACAGAGACGTACTGTTATAAATTTTAAAGTAGAAAAATTAGAAAATGTACAAGTATAACGGGAAATGATAGATACAGAATGTATAATAAGAAATCAGATATAAATACTTAATATTATTGTAAATACAGTATATAATATCTCTGTTGATATAGGAGTATCATACATTTTAGGCTTTATTGATATCATTTCAGGAATTATCATAGAATGTAAACGTTTTTACGATATACTATAAATGTCTCGAGATAAAGCAATTTTATTTAGGAGGTATTCGTTATGAATGCAGTGTTAAATCAATTTGAAGTTATGGATGATATTAAGCTTTCTTCTGTTGAAGGTGGTGGATGGGTAAGATGCGCCCTAGGAACGGCTGGTTCCGCTGGTTTAGGATTCTTAACTGGATCTGGGGCTGGTACCTTTACTTTTCCTATTGTTGGAACTATATCTGGCGGTGCAATTGGCGGATGGTCTGGCGGCGCAGTTGGTATCGCAACTTTTTGTTAAATTTTTCAACTAATGAAAATATTAAGTGTTTTTATAAAAAATATACTTCTTATATTTTTTATAATACTAGGTTGTATCAATATATTTAAAGACCAGACCATTTTCTTGAAAACTTTAAATATAATTGGGCTATTTGGATTTGTCATAATTGCTTTTAGAGTATTTAGTAAAAATAGAAACTAATTCATACTCTAGAGTATAATCGTACTTTACGATGAATATTATATGATAATCAGAAACAATGAGCAGTGATGGACTTCTGTAATTTTAAAGTCTGTCATTGCTTTTTTATTTTATTAGCGAGTCAAAATAATAAAGTATTCTTCTCCTTCCTCTGTAAGGTTCACATAAAGAGATCGAACAGAAAGTATTAGTATTTACACATGAATGGTTAACCTAATATTTTTAGGGCATGTTCATGACCACATAGGTAAAGACACTTCAGTGTAAACGTTTTTGTGACATATTGAGTATGCCAGAGTTGCAACGAGACAAACTAAAATGAAAAGGAGATATTGACTATGATGACAGCAATGGAACAAAATGTATAATAAGAAATCAGATATAAATACTTAATATTATTGTAATTACAGTATATAATATCTCTGTTCTTATTTAAGATTCTATAGTTTTGATATTTAGTACAAGATGAGTATAACTGTAACATTACGATGGTTATTATTAACTATAGTGGGTTGATAAAAACTATGTAAGAGAGAACGAGATTCGTTCTCTCTTTATGTGTTCAAAGTGATGAGAATCTTAATTTTAAAGTTTTTGAAGTTACGAAATCCGAAAACCTACTGTTTGATGTCCTTGATAAGTTTATTGGTAGCTTCCAGTTTAGTGTTGAAATAAAAAGTGTCAATCAAGACCTAATTATAACATTTTAGGCAAAAACGTAAAATAATAGAAAGCCTGTGCTATACTTATCCCATCTTAAGAAATAGCTTAAGATAAAAATAAAAAAAGGAGACAATAGTAATGAATACTATTAAAGACTTTAAAAGTCTAAACACTGACGTATTAGCTACTGTTGAGGGTGGCGTTTGTAGACCTGTTTTATATGGAGCAAATGGCTATGGTTGTCTAGATACTAGGACTCATCAATGGCGTTATGTCGTTACCACAGGAGATGTTCAAGCAACTGTTAACACAGTTGTTAATGGCTGGATGAAGTATGGACCATGGATTCCTCGTCGATAATGATGTTGATAATTAAAGGTTGATCACTTACATAAGGGGACCATAAGCAGATGATAAGCACACATAGTAATAAAAAAGAAGTTAAATTGACAAAATTGCTTGATGATTGTCTTGATTCTAAATTGTCTCAGTCTGAAAGGGTGATTTTACAAAAAGCTAAAAGTGATTTAGAAAAAAAGAGTTCTTATTTTCCACGAATTGTAGCTGATTTGGAATCTTCACTTCGTCCTTTGGCAATTAATCAAAAGTTATCAGATAGTGTAAAGCTCCTCTATATGACAATTACTAGTCATGAATATAAAAATAAAGGACTTGGAATCGGTTTGATGAGTATTGGACAATGGTTGTGAGTTTATTGGCTCTATAATTTCTGTAGTGGGTAAAACCACTGTAGAGATTATGGAGCTTTTTGAATGCAGACAAAAAGTCCCATAAGAACTATAATGAAAAGTGACCAAACCATCATTAGAAAAAACTCATGAGACTTATTAAGAATACCACAGAATTAATCGGAATTAAAGACCAAAATATCAAGATTTCACTTGTTTTCGAAACTGACACTCATATCGAGATTCAAGCAAAACTCGATTACCCTGCACCATCGTGTCCTCATTGCCATGGAAAGATGATCAAGTACGACTTTCAAAAGCCTTCTAAAATCCCTCTTCTCGAACAAGCTGGAACTCCAACTCTACTACATCTGAAGAAACGTCGCTTCCAGTGTAAAAATTGTAGGAGAGTCACGGTAGCTGAGACATCAATCGTTGAGAAAAACTGCCAAATCTCCAATCTAGTCCGACAAAAGGTTGCACAACTCCTAACTGAGAAGGTCTCACTAACTGATATTGCCAGAAAGCTTCGCGTATCGACGTCCACTGTCTATCGAAAACTTGACCAGTTTACTTTCAAGGAACATTATGATAAACTCCCTACTGTTATGTCCTGGGATGAGTTTGGTTTTAAGAAAGGGGAATTGGCTTTTGTGGC